>JABLTR010021137.1_pt1 | contig 16126 bp, 16 predicted proteins | sample 7160071 | NCBI WGS metagenome assembly JABLTR01 (sample SAMN14651230, study PRJNA627086) | human gut metagenome | isolation source: feces | host: Homo sapiens
GGCCTACGAGATAGGCGGAGATCCTTCCGATTACGATTGGAATATCGACAGCCCCTACAACACGCGCAAGAATCCCGGGCTTCCTCCCACGCCCATCTGCTCGCCCAGCCTCTCGTGCCTTCAGGCTGTGTGCGCTCCAGTCCCGGATTTCGGAGACTACTACTTCTTCTCGTTCTGGCCTAACGAAAGTGGCGGCACGGATTACTTCTTCGACAAGACCTACGACGACCATCTGGCCACCGTTGCTGCGCATTCATGATGACGCCGTCTGCAGTGAGAGCCGCCTGAGGAGCCTATGCCATTCCTGGAACCCGACCGCTACTTTGCGCGCATCTCGCGCATAGACATCGAGCGCGACCTGTTGGCGCTGGGGTACCGATACGTGCTGCTCGACGTCGACAACACCATTCTCACCCGCGATACGCACGAAGTGCCGCGCGACGTAGGGGCATGGCTTGCCCGAGCGCGCGACGCCGGCATTGCGTTCTGCCTCGTTTCGAACAACTGGCACGAAGGCGTATACCGCCTTGCGCGGCGGCTTTCTCTGCCCATCGTAGCCAAGGCCGTAAAGCCATTGCCGCCGGCGTTTCTCATAGCGCTCAAAAAACTCGAGGCGAAGCGCTCGGAGACCGTGGTGGTGGGTGATCAGTTGGTGACCGACGTGATGGGTGCTCATCTGCTCGGTATGAAGGCGTATCTTCTGGCCCCGCTCGTGGAACAGGATTTGCCCCACACGCTGCTTCTGCGCAACGTCGAGCACGCCATCATGGGCGAGCGCCAGCCGGAAGGCGCTACGACCATGCGCGAGGACGAAGGCTCCGAGCTTCCGTCGGGGCCCGTCGGCGCATCTTCGCCCCGCTGCACGTCCCATGCGGACGCGACGCAGCAGCCTGCATCGGAAGGCGACCTCGCGCACGAGCGCTAGCCGATCGGGCAGCGGGCGCGATGAGCCTCGCCATCCGGCTGCAATCCCATCGACCTCGCCAAAGCGGTGAGGTACAATAGCCAGCATCACCTAACCCGAGAAAGCAGCACGATATGCACTACATCACAGCGGGCGAGAGCCATGGACCGTGCCTCACGGCCATAGTCGACGGCGTCCCTGCGGGGCTGAAGCTGTCCGACACGCAGATCAACGCCGATCTGGCGCGGCGGCAAGCGGGATACGGCCGCGGCGGCCGCCAGCGCATCGAGCGCGATACTGTGGAGGTGACCTCCGGCGTTCGCTTCGGACGCACGCTCGGCACCCCGGTTTCGCTCGTTGTGCGCAACCGCGACTGGCAGAACTGGACCGATCGTATGGCGCCCTTCGGCGACGCCCCCGCCGACCTTTTGCGCGAGGTGACCCCGCGGCCGGGGCATGCCGACCTCGTGGGCGCGCTCAAGATCGACACCGACGACTGTCGCAACATCCTCGAGCGCGCAAGTGCCCGCGAAACCGCAGCCCGCGTAGCTGCGGCGGGCGTGGCACGCGAATTTTTGGCAGATCTGGGCGTCGAGGTGTTCTCGTACGTCGTCTCCATCGGAGAAGCGCGTTTCGAGGAAGAGGATCCCTTTATGACGGCCCCCGACTATAAGCCGCTGGCCATTGAGATGAGCGACGTGCGCTGCCCCGACGAGGAAGCCACCGAGGCCATGAAGGCCGCTATCGACCGCGCAAAAGAGGCCGGGGAGAGTCTCGGCGGCACGTTCCGCGTGGTGGCGACGGGTCTGCTGCCCGGGGTGGGTGGCTATGCGACGGCGGACGATCGACTGACGTCACGTTTGGGAGGAGCGCTGTTCTCAATCCCCGCCGTCAAGGGCGTCGAGTTCGGCCTTGGGTTCGAGGTCGCGCGGCGGCCCGGTTCTCAGGTGCATGATCCCATCGTGCTCGACGAGCAGGCAGGTTTTGTCCGTTCGTCCAATAACGCCGGAGGCCTAGAAGGCGGCATGACCACGGGCATGCCGCTAATCGTGACGGCGGCCATGAAGCCCATCCCCACGCTCATGGCCCCCCTCGGCACGGTGAACCTCGATACGCTTGAGGCGGAAAAGGCATCGAAGGAACGCAGCGATGTCTGCGCCGTGCCCGCCTGCGCGGTCGTTGCCGAGAGCGAAGTGGCGTTCGTCTTGGCCGAGGCCTATCTCCAGAAGTTCGGGCGCGATAACATGGCCGATATCAAAGCGGCGGTGAAGGCCTACCGCCAGCGCCTGAAAACGATGGCGCGCTGACACGACGACAGGAGACCAGCTATGGAACAATCCAACAAGGCGTCGGGCCGCACGGTCGAGGAAGCTGCCGCGCCCTCGCCGTCCGCGGCCGAGAACGAAGTGCTCATACCGAAATCCGATCGGCCTACCTACGAGCTTGCCCGACCGGTATTCTTTGTGGGCTTTATGGTGGCCGGCAAGACGTCGGTATCGCGCAGGCTCGCGCGCAGCTGCGGCGTCGCATCGGTCGACCTCGACGGCTTCATAGAGCGCCGCGAAGGCAAGCCCATCAACCAGATGTTCGTCGAGATCGGCGAAGACGGCTTTCGCGCGATGGAGACTGCGGCACTCGATGAGTTCGCCGAAAAAGACCCGATGCTCATATCGTGCGGTGGCGGCATCGTACTGCGCCCCGAGAACCGCGAGATTCTCAAGAGCAAGGGCTTCGTGGTGTATCTGCAGGTGACGGCTGAGCAGGCTTACGAGCGCATCGGCGACGTCTCGACGCGCCCGAACTTCCGCGATCTGCCGACGGCGCGCAAGACCATCCAGGCGCGCCTGCCCATGTACGAGGACGTGGCCGACGTTATGGTCGATACGGTGGGCAAGAACATTCCGACGGTCGCACACGAAGTGCGCCGCGCGCTTGAGCGAGAGGGTGTTCTGTGCCAACGAAGGTGATCGTCGACATTCCGGGTGAGGCGCCCTATGACGTGCGCATCGGGTCGGGTGTGCTCGCGCGTCTCGGTTCCCATCTGCGCGCAATGAGCGCGTTTGAAAACGTGGAGCGCGTGCTTGTGGTGACGGACGAGGAGGTGGCCCGGCTCTACCGCGCCGACGCGAAGGATTCGCTCGCGCAGGCGGGATTCCGTGTGAGCGACATAGCGGTCCCGCCGGGGGAACGTTCGAAGTCCCTCGACGTGATTGGCGAGATCTGGGAAGCCATGGCCGGCATCGGCCTCGGGCGGGACTGCGCCGTGGCGGCTCTCGGCGGCGGCGTTGTGGGTGATCTGGCTGGATTCGCCGCTGCCGCCTACATGCGCGGCGTGCCCGTGGTGCAGGTTCCCACCACGTTGCTCTCTATGGTGGACTCCTCTGTCGGCGGGAAGACCGGCGTGAATCTGGCGGCGGGCAAGAATCTCGTCGGCGCGTTCAAGCAGCCAGCCTATGTCTGCGCCGACACGGCGACGCTGGCTACGCTGCCCGATCGCGAATGGACCTGCGGCTGCGCCGAGATAGCCAAGTCTGCCGTCATCGACTCCGACGAGTTCTTCTTCTGGCTTGCCGAAGCCGCAGAGAGGCTTGCTGCACGAGATGAAGACGTGACGGCCGAGGCCATCGCGCGCTCGGTGGTATTCAAGGCCGATGTCGTCGCCGCCGACAAGGCCGAAAGCAACGGGGTGCGCGAGTGCTTGAACTACGGCCACACGCTCGGCCATGCCGTGGAGGCCCTGGCAGGTTATGGCACGTTCTCGCATGGGGCAGCCGTGGCGGAGGGCATGAGGTTTGCGGCACGCTTGGCTGCGGCGCTCGTCGGAGCGTCCCTTGACTTTGTGCGGGCGCAGGACGATCTGCTCGACGCGCTCGGGCTGCCAGTGCTCGATTGGTTGGCCGAACCGGCGGACATGCTGGATGCAATGAAGCGGGACAAGAAGGCGCGCGGCGGGCGCATTCGCTTCGTGCTGCCGCGCGACGTGGGTTCATGGGAGGTTTCGGACGTCGATGACGAAATCCTTCTCGAGCACCTTGATGCATGGAGACGATCGAAGGAGTAGACGAGTCCATGGACGAACAGGATCTGGACGGGCTGGAAATCAGCGAGTTCGGTGCGGCCTCGCATCGAATCGAGAACGTTCGCGCGGCGTGCGCCGAGGAAGGCATGGATGCGTTCCTCGTGTGCGGCACATCGAACATTGCGTACTTGACCGCCTTCGACGACGTGTTCGACGATGAGGAAGCGCATGCGATGCTCGTCACTCCCGATGAGGCGCTGCTCCACACCGATTCGCGCTACAGCGAAGCGGCGCGCTCTGCGGCGGTGGACGGCCCGGTGGCGGTTGACGATTCGCGCGTCTCTTTTGCGGCGTTCGCCGTCGGCGCGCCGATCGGTCGCGCGAGGCTGGCGGTTGCGGGCGAAGGGGGAGCCGAAGGTGTGGCTGATCCGGCAGTTTGCGGCGGGGAAGTCGTGCTGGGCATCGAGGACACGATGACGCTCAGAGATTACCGCGCGCTGGAGCGGGCGGCCGAGGAAGCGCCGCGGCCCTTCCGGCTTGCGGAGACGACGGGCCTCGTGCTGGGGCTGCGCGCTGTCAAATCGCCCTCCGAGCTCGCGCGCATGAAGGCCGCCCAAGTCATTACCGATGCAGCGTATTCCCATATCGTCGGATTCATGCGTCCCGGCATGACCGAGCGTGCGGTGCAGATCGAGCTTGAGGATTTCATGCTTCGCCATGGTGCGGAGGGTCTTGCATTCCCGTCCATCGTGGCCGCTGGCGCCAACGGCGCCAGCCCTCACGCCATCCCCGGCGAGACGAGGCTCGAGGCGGGACAATGTGTCGTGCTCGACTTCGGCGCCCGTGCGTTCGGCTACTGCTCCGATATGACGCGCACGGTGTTCATGGGTATGCCCGATGCGCGCATGCGCGCCGCCTACGAGGCCATCCGAGCGGCGAACGAGCAGGTGGAAGCTGCGCTTAGGCCCGGTGTGACCGGAAGGGCCATGCACGAGCTGGCCGAGCAGGTGCTCGCCGATCACGGTTTTGGGGGCGCGATGGGCCACGGGCTGGGACACGGCGTGGGCATGGACGTCCACGAGGAGCCGTCGCTCTCGCCTCGCAACGAATGCGCGCTTGCCGTCGGCAACGTGGTCACGGTGGAGCCGGGCGTCTATCTGTCGGGCGCGTTCGGCATGCGCCTGGAGGATTTCGGCGTGCTCGTCGAGGATGGATTCAAGGTGTTCACGCAATCGACTCACGACATGGTGATCCTTTAGGGAAACATCCCCGCCGATGCAGGAGAGCGCAAGCGCGTCGCTCCCTGGTTTTTTTCTGTGAGCGCTTTGGCTTGTTTTCAGGGATGCGTTCGATGAGTATAATGAAACGGTTTGAACGCCGATCGGGACCGTGCAGTACGCAGAGGGCCCGTGAACGAAAGGAATTTCCAGTATGGCTATCTCCACCGCCGATTTCAAGAACGGCATGTGCATTGAGTACAATGGCAAGCTCTGCACGATCGTCGAGTTCCAGCACGTCAAGCCTGGCAAGGGCGGCGCGTTCGTCAGAACGAAGCTGCGCGATATCCGCTCGGGCCGCGTTGTGGACTACACCTTCAACGCGGGCACGAAGTTCGACTCCGTGCGCTTGGAGACGAAGAAGTTGCAGTACCTCTACAACGACGGCGTCGACTTCAACTTCATGGACAACGACACCTTCGAGCAGATGGCCATTCCGGCCGACACCGTGGGTGATGCCGCGAAGTGGCTCAAGGAGAACGACGAGGCCAGCCTGCTGTACGCCGGCGACGAGCTGATCAGCATCGAGCCTCAGATGTTCGTGGAGCTCGAAGTGACCGAGACCGATCCCGGCTTCAAGGGCGATACGGTGCAGGGCGGCTCCAAGCCCGCAACGCTGGAGACCGGCGCGACCGTGCAGGTTCCCATGTTCGTGGAGCCCGGCGACGTGTTGCAGATCGATACGCGCGACGGCCGCTTCATCAAGCGCGTGTAGCTCGGGCCGCTATCGAATACTGTGCGAAGACGCTGCGTCCCGCCGGGGGCGCAGCGTCTTTTTTGTTCGCAGGCGATGCGTTCGGACAGGCCTGACCGCCAGGATACTCGGAAGGCTCGCGCCGAACGCGACGGCGCTTGCTTGAACCTCGCACGTTGGCGTTAAAGTCGAGCGTGGTCGATGGGGTTGGCGATTTGATAGTCGGATGGATCGAAGGCGCTGAGGTCGATGATGTCCTCGAGCCTGACGTTGAACGCATCGGCGAGCTTGACGATGTCGGAAAGCCGCGCCACTACCAGCCCCCGTTCGATGTCGCTGATGCGCGCATGCTTCGTACCGATCATGTAGCCGAGGCGCTCTTGGGTCAGGTTCTGGCTCTTGCGCAGGGCGCGGACGTTTTCGCCCAGCTTTCGCGCAAGCTTCTGCACGAGCGGATCCTCGTGCGCCATGCGTTCCATTTTGCTCTCCGCGCCCATGCTGTATAGCGTAACGGCGCGGATACGCAATGCTGTAACCGAGCGGATACAAACCGACGCTTTTCAATGGACGACCATGGCTGTCCCGCGTGCCATGCCGTCCTATCGTGCCTAAGAACGTTCCGCCGTCACGGTCGATTCCCAATGCGAGGCTCCCGACGATGCGGATCGACGCGAACCGCCGCCCTGCGGCATCTTGCCAAGCTCAGTCGTCCAGGAACTTCGGAGGGAGAGGATCGAAGCCCATCTCGCGCACGGCCATGGAAATAGGCTGAAGCGTGGGGCTGAGATACTGCTTCGACAGGCAGTGCACGAGCAGCCGTCCCCGCTCGTCGCGCGCTTCCGCTTCGGTCAGGCAGATGGACCCGCCGCGTTTGACCACGCCGCTTTCGATGGTGACTACGCCCTCGCCGGACGAGGCGCGCAGGTTGTTGATGGTGAGGTCGAGCGTGATGAACCCGGCGTCTTCCTCGAGCTCGCAGTACAGCGCCCAGTAGGCGGCGCAGTCCACGAACGACGCATAGGCGCCCCCATGAACGCCGCCGAATGCGTTTTGGTGCTTGCGGTCGAGATCGGCCACCGCCCGGCTGTAGCCCTCGCGCATCTCGACAAGCCTCGTGTTGATCAGCGCGAAGTACGGCGATTGATTGACGAGCTCGATCACGCGCTCGACATGGTCGGGGTTGAGACGGCGCATGGGCATCCTCCTTCGTGGCAGCTAAATCGCTCTCATTGTAGAGCCGTACAGGTTGATTTGCTCCGGCCAAGGTTCCGCGTCCGTCCGAAACGAGATTCTGCCTGCCGTTCGTATGTTCTGGCGCTTTTCGTCCTCCGACCTCCGTCCACCTGCTCCCATATGTTGCTTGTCGGTGAAATTCGCTCGGTACATGCAACCATCGCCCTCGTTCATCTATAATTCGTGTTTCGATCTTTGACTACTTGTAAACCGAAGGGGGTGTGAGTTCATGCCGAGGCTTCAGATCATGGATACCACCATCCGCGACGGCCAGCAAAGCCTGTGGGCCACGCGCATGCAGATAGGCGACATGCTGCCGATCCTGCCGAAAATGGACCGCGTCGGGTACTGGGCCATCGAGGCATGGGGCGGCGCTACGTTCGACACCTGCCTGCGCTTTCTCGACGAGAACCCTTGGGAGCGCCTGCGCTCCATCAAAGCACAGACGCCGAACACGCCGCTCGCCATGCTGTCCCGCGGGCAGAACCTGGTAGGGTACAAACACTATTCGCGCGAGATCTGCAACCGTTTCATCAAGGCGGCCAAGCGCAACGGCGTGCACGTTTTCCGGGTGTTCGACGCCCTCAACGACATCCGCAACGTCGTGGACAACGCCGAGGCCATCAAGGAATGCGGCGGCCACTTCGAAGGCGCCATTTCCTACACCATGTCTCCGGTCCACACGCTGGACAGCTACTTGGAATACGGCCAGAAGATGAAGGATCTGGGCGCCGACTCCATTGCCATCAAGGATATGGCCGGCATGCTGACACCCTACCGCACCGAGCGCATGGTGAAGGCGTTCAACGCCGAGATCGGCCTGCCGCTGCACATCCACTGCCACTACGTGGGCGGCATGGCGCCCGCCAACATCATCAAGGCTGCCGAGGCCGGTGCCGCCATCGCGGACACGGCCCACGCGCCGCTCGCCTTCGGCAACTCGCACCCCGCGGTGGAGATGATCGTAGCCGCCCTCCAGGAGAGCCGCTACGACACGGGGCTCGACCTCGACCTGCTGTTCGAGATCGCCGAGTACTGGGAAGAGGTGCGCAAGCGCGGCCACTACAAGCGCGGCGTGTCCTCGCTCACGCACATGAAGGTGTACTCGCACCAGGTGCCTGGCGGCATGATGTCGAACCTGGTGTCCCAGCTGGAGATACAGAACGCCGGCGACCGCCTGCCCGAGGTCATGCAGGAGATCCCGAAGGTGCGCGCCGAGGTGGGCTACCCGCCGCTCGTCACGCCCATGTCGCAGATCGTGGGTACCCAAGCCGTGTTCAACGTGCTCACCGGCAAGCGCTGGAGCGTCGTGTCCAAGGAGATGAAGGACTACATCTGCGGCTACTACGGCAAGGCGCCGGGCCGCATGGACAAGGACATCGTAGCCAAGGTGGTGGGCAACTCCGAGATGCTGCCGCCCGACGTGGCCCCCGGCTCGCTCGTAACCACCACGTACTCCCAGGTGGAGGACGAGATCGGCGACCTCGCGAAGAGCGAGGAGGACGTGCTCATGTACGCCCTGTTCCCGAACGAGGCGCGCACGTACCTGAGCAAGCACCGCACATCGGAGAAGGTCGACTTCCTCATGGAGCAGGAGTCGAGCCATACCAAGGAGGACGATTACGTGGACATCAATCAGATTCGCGAGCTGGTTCGCGTCGCCGAGGAGAGCGGCGTCGGCGAGATCGTAGTCGAGGAGGAGGGCACGCGCATCGCCGTGCGCATGCCGGGCACGCTGTCGTCGGACGCTGTCGCCGCGGCCGCCCCCGTTGCCGCCATTGCGCCCGCGCCTGCCGCACCGGCTTCGGCCCCTGCAGCCGACGAACCCGATCGTCCGGCCAACTGGTATGCCGTTACCGCGCCCATGGTGGGTACGTTCTACACGTCCCCCGGACCCGGCGAGCCGCCGTTCGTGCAGGTGGGCGACGAAGTGGCCGCCAACCAGACGCTGTGTATCGTGGAAGCCATGAAGCTCATGAACGAGATAGCCGCCGAGGAGATGGGTACGGTGCGCGAGGTATGCCTCGAGGATGCTTCGCCCGTTGAGTTCGGCACGGTGCTGTTCTACATCGAGCCTCATGGTGCACCCGCCCCGGCGCCGGAGACGGCATAATGTTTAGCAAGATCCTGGTTGCCAACCGAGGCGAGGTGGCGCTGCGCGTCATGCGCGCGGCCAAGGAGTTGGGCGTGAAGACGGTTGCGGTCTACTCGACTGAGGATGCCGACACCTATCCCGTGCGCTATGCGGACGAGGCGGTGTGCATTGGGCCCGCTCAGGCAAACCAGAGCTACCTTGTCATGTCCAATATCATCGCGGCGGCAAAGACCACCGGCGCGGAAGCCGTCCATCCCGGTTACGGCTTCCTCGCGGAGAACGCCGCGTTCGCACGCGCCTGCGCCGACAACGACCTCGTGTTCATCGGGCCTAGCCCCGACTGCATCGAGCGCATGGGCGACAAGAGTATGGCCCGAGAGACCATGAAGGCTTGCGGTGTGCCGACGGTGCCCGGTTCCGACGGCTGCATCGATACGGCGTCCGAAGCCAAGGCGTTCGCCGACACGGTGGGCTATCCGGTGCTCATCAAGGCCACGGCGGGTGGCGGCGGCAAGGGCATGCGCGAGGTGCACGACCCGACCGACCTCGAGTCGCAATACCAAGCAGCGCGCACCGAGGCGGGCGCTGCATTTGGCAACGACGGCGTATACCTGGAGAAACTTGTGCTGCGCCCGCGTCATGTGGAGGTGCAGGTGCTCGCTGACGACTTTGGCAACAGCATCGCGCTCTGCGAGCGCGACTGCTCCGTGCAACGCCGTCATCAGAAGCTTATCGAGGAAGCGCCGTCCCCGGCCCTCGACGAGGAGTTGCGCCGTGCTATGGGCGTGGCCGCCATCAAGGCCGTCCGCGCGGTGGACTACCGCAATGCTGGCACCATCGAGTTCCTCCTCGATGAGCGCGGGCACTTCTACTTCATGGAGATGAACACGCGCGTGCAGGTGGAGCACCCGGTGACTGAGCAGATCACCGGTACCGACATCATCAAGGAGCAGCTGCGCATCGCCGCCGGCGAGCCCATGAGCTGCGCGGATCGCGCTCCGTTCACGCCCTTCGGCCACGCGATGGAGTTCCGCATCAATGCGGAGGACCCCGCGCACGGGTTCCGCCCGTGCCCCGGCACTATCACGAAGTTCGAGACTCCGGCGGGACCCGGCGTACGCGTGGAAAGCTATGTGCGCACGGGTTCGCGCATCTCGCCCTACTACGATTCTCTGGTGGCGAAGCTCGTGGTGTACGGCCAGGATCGCGACGAGGCGCTCGCGCGCGGCCGACGCGCGCTCGACGAGTTCGTGATCGAGGGCATCGCCACCACCATCTCGTTCCATCGCCGCGTACTCGACAATGCGGTGTTCTGCGCAGGCGAGGCCACAACCGATTTCATTGAAACCCAGATGGGAGATGTGCTATGACAGATTTGAACGTCGATGGTATGGCGCTTGCGCCTGGCGTCGTCGAAACGATCGTATCCATCGCCGTGGGCGAGGTGGAAGGCGTCGCCTCGGTCGGTTCCTCGGCGGCAGGCGGTTTGCGCTCGGTGTTCGCTGCCAAGCCGTCCACGCAGGGCATCGACATCACGGTGGACGACGAAGACAAGCTGCATGTGGCCATCCGCGTCGATGTGTACTATGGCTACGCGCTGCCCGACATTGCCGCCAAGTTGCGCCAGGCTGTTGCCGATGCGGTTTCCAGCCAGGTGGGCGCACAGGTCGGCTCTGTTGACGTGTACATCGACGGCATGCAGTTCGCCCGCTAGGCGACGGCCGGAAAGACGCATATGACAGCTAAACGACACGAGCGCACGCGCGCTCGGCGCGCCGCGCTCCAGGTTCTATACACGAGCGAGATCACCGAGGCCTCGCCTACGGCCATCGCCGAGTCCGGCGAAGGCCGTCTTGCCGAGGACGGCCCGCTACCCGACTACGCTCTTACGCTCGTGCGCGGTATCGAAGCGCATCGATGCGCTATCGACGACCAGCTGGTCGTCACATCCGAGAATTGGTCGCTCGTTCGCATGCCCATCGTCGATCGATCCATTCTCCGCTTGGCTGCCTACGAGATGATGTACGTCGACGACGTGCCTGTGTCCGTGTCCATTAACGAAGCGGTCGAGCTGGCGAAGGATTTCGGCGGCGAAGATGAGTCTCCGCGGTTCGTGAACGGCGTGCTGGGGCGCATCGCGAAGCGTTTGGAGGACGCCGCGGCTGCTTCCGACTCCGAAGAAGGAGGCGAAGCGCGTGGCGTCTGATTCGTACGACACGTTCGAGGCTGTGAAAAGCCGGCTCGACGAGATCGTCGATGCGGTGAGCGATGATTCGTTGTCGCTTGACGAGGCCCTCGCCCTCTACGAAGAGGCGGTCGGGCTCGGCCTGCGCGCGGGCGATTTGCTGGAGGAGCGGATCGAGCTGCAGGACGCCGATGAAGAGATCGCAGACGATGCGGAAGCCCTTGGCGTTGATGCATGCGACTCCGGTCGAAAGACCGGTTCCGCTCAGTTCGACGATGCCGAGGGAGCGGCCGACGGGGCAGCGGCCGAGCCGGCGCTTGACGCCGGATACCAGACGGGCACGCCGGCTTCGGCGTAGCCCTGTAAAGGACGTCTCATGAACGATTCTCGTATTCTGGACATCGTGTCCTCGCCGGCCGATCTCAAACTGCTCGACGATGAGGAGCTCTCCATCCTCGCGCAGGAGATTCGGGAGGAGATCGTCACGGCGACCTCCCAGACGGGCGGGCATGTGGCCTCGTCTCTCGGCGCTGTGGAGATCATTCTGGCCGCCCATGCAGTGCTCGATTGCCCGCATGATAAGCTCGTGTTCGATGTGGGCCACCAGGCCTACGCCCACAAGCTCGTCACGGGTCGCCTGGACGAGTTCAGGACGCTGCGCACCTACGGCGGGCTGTCGGGTTTCCCCAAGCCGGGGGAAAGCCCCTACGACGTGCATCCGTCTGGTCATGCGTCGGACTCCCTTTCGGTGGCCCTCGGCCTTGCTAAGGCGCGCGACTTAACCGGAGACGACCAGCGGGTTGTAGCCATCATCGGCGATGCGGCGCTGTCGGGCGGGATGGCTTTCGAGGCGCTCAACCACATAGGCCAGGCGCAGACGCCGCTCGTCGTCATCCTCAACGACAATGAGATGTCCATATCGCGCAATGTGGGCGCGCTCATGAAGCATCTTGGGTACATGCGGGCGTCCACGCAGTACCGTCAGACGCGCGACTCCTTGCAGGAGGCGCTCGAGAGCAGCGGCGCCGTGGGCAACGCGCTCGCGAATTTCGGGCGCAACGTGAAGGAATCGATGAAACAGTTCATCATTCCGCGCTCGATGATTTTCGAGCAGCTGGGCATCCTGTGCACCGCCCCCATCGACGGCCACGACATCAAAGCGCTGCGGGAGACGTTGGCCGCCGTGCTCGAGACGGATGGGCCGGTGCTCATGCACGTGGTCACGCGCAAGGGCGCAGGCTACGAGCCGGCGGTTCGCAACCCCGAGAAGTTCCACGGCATCGCGCCGTTCGACATTGCGACAGGCGAAGTGAAAAAGAAGCCGTGCAGCGCGCCTTCGTACACGAGCGTGTTCGGCCGGGCTCTCGTGGAAGAGGCGCGTCGCGACGAGCGCATCGTCGCCATCACGGCTGCCATGAAGGACGGCACGGGCCTGAGCCCCTTTGCCGAAGAGTTCCCCGACCGTTTCGTCGACGCCGGCATTGCCGAGGAACATGCAGTGGGTATGGCCTCGGGGTTGGCTATCGGTGGCAGAAAGCCGGTTGTGGCCATCTATTCGACGTTTCTGCAGCGCGCCATCGACCAGATGGCCATCAACAATGCGCTGGCCGATCTCGATGTGGTGTTCGCCATCGATCGTGCGGGCGTCGTGGGGGAGGACGGTCCGACGCACCACGGCATGTACGATCTCGTGTACACGCGGATGGTGCCGAACATGCGCGTGCTCGCGCCGTCCGACGAGGCCGAGCTCGTGCACGCGCTGCACACGGCACTCGCGCTCGGAGGACCCTTCGCCATCCGCTACCCGCGCGGAGCGGCCGAAGGTGTTCCGCTCCCTGAGCAGCCGCGCGTGCTGGAGGAGGGCAAGGCCCGCGTCATGCGCGAAGGAGACGATGCGGCTATTCTCGCGTTCGGGCGGATGGTGCCCCGGGCGCTCGGCGCGGCGGAGCTTCTAGCCGAACGCGGCATCGAGGCGCGTGTCGTGGACATGCGGTGGGCCAAGCCTCTCGATGCTCACGAGATTGCGCGTGCTGCGCAGACGAAGCTACTCGTCACGGTCGAAGGCGGCGTCATCGAAGGCGGCGTGGGCGAAGGCGTGCTCGGAGAGCTGGCGCGTCAGGGACTTTCAGCCCCCGCGTTGACGCTCGGCATTCCCGACCGCTTCGTTCCCCAAGGCAAGTCGGATGATCTTCTGTGTGACTTGGGCCTCGATGCTGAAGGCATCGCTGCTTCCGTGGAGCGTCGCCTCGCTTCGTCCAATCCATTCTGAGCGGCTCACTTTACCAAAACTTGATCTTGCCGTTGCCTGGTTCTGACAGAGTCCGCGTATCATAGACGCGTTTGCTCCGTCATGTCTGCGAGGGGCGGGAATGTACGCGGTCGCGATCGGCCGACATCTTCCTGCGACGAAAGGGCTCCTGCATGAACTACGATCTCGGAACGGTCGCCGCCGCGTTATCGGGCGATCCGATCCTCGCGCTCATCATCGTGCTCACGCTGGGCGCCACCGTGGTGAACGGGGCGACCGACGCGCCCAACGCCATCGCCACCGTCGTGGGCACGAAGGCCATGAAGCCCACGCCCGCCATCGCCATGGCGGCCGTGTGCAACTTCGTCGGCCTTGCCGGCATCACCATGGTCTCGTCGGCCGTTGCCGCCACCATCTTCAAAATGGTTGACTTCGGCGGCGACAACCACGCCGCCCTCGTCGCGTTGGCGGCAGCCATGGTGGCCATCATCGTATGGGGCGTGGCGGCATGGTACTTCGGCATACCCACGTCGCAGAGCCATTCGCTCATTGCTGGCATCACCGGCGCGGCCATCGCCCTGCAGGGGGGTCTGGGCGGCGTGAATGGTGGCGAGTGGATGAAGGTGGTATACGGCCTGGTCATTTCTACGGTGCTTGGGTTCGGCACCGGATGGCTGTTCACACGCCTCATAAAGAAGGCGTGCCGGGGCGCCGAGCGCTCCAAGGCGAACTCGTTCTTCAAGTGGGCGCAGATCGTGTCGGGCGCCGGCGTGGCCGTGCTGCACGGCGCGCAGGACGGCCAGAAGTTCCTCTCGCTGTGCATGCTGGGCATCATGCTAGCCATGAGCGGACAGTCGGGCGGTGACGTGTCGTTCCCGTTCTGGCTCATCATCATGGTGTCGGCCGTCATGGCGCTGGGCACCGCCGTGGGCGGCAAGAAGATCATTAAGTCCGTGGGCATGAACATGGTGAAGATGGAGCAGTACCAGGGCTTCGCCGCCTGCCTGTCCGCCTGCTTCTGCATCGGCCTGGCCACGTTCACGGGCCTGCCGGTGTCCACCACGCATACCAAGACCACCGCCATCATGGGCGTGGGCGCCGAGAAGAGCCTGCGCAACGTGAAATGGGGCCTTGCCGGCCGCATGGTGGGCACCTGGGTGCTCACGTTTCCCGGCTGCGGCCTGCTGGCGTTTGCGTTCACGCACCTGTTCCTGATGTTCTTCTAGGAGGCGTGCCGATCAGACCTCGTTCGCCCGCTTTTCCATGATGTAGTCGTCCATGACGAAGCCCTGTCCAATGTCGGTCTCCACCGAGTCGATGGTTTCGAAACCCTTGGCCAGATAGGCTCGGATGGCCAGATCGTTGTGCTTGTTCACGGTCAGGTACATGGTCGTGAGGCCGCGGGTGCGGCACAGGTCCTCATAGAAGCGGATGGTCTGACCGGCGAATCCGCGTCCGCGCTCCTCGGCGCGCAGGTAGATTTTCGAGATGAAGAAGCGGTTAGTCGCAGACTCGACATGTCCGCCCGTGTACCCCACGATGCGGTCGTCGTCTGCTGCGCGCAAAAACCAGTACTCGTAGGCGTGCTCGGCTATATCGCGCTCGATAGCCGGAAGGCTCTGGAACTGCTCCACCATGTAGTCGGTCTGCGCCTCGCCGATAAGAGCGGGCCAGTATTCATGCCAGATTTCGCTGGCGAGCGCTGCCAGCGCGGCGCGGTCCTCGGGCGTCTTTACAGGAATGAACTCAATGGTCATACGGTAGTCCTTTCGTGCGGGGGATCGTTCGATACTGTACCGCACATCGATGATCGTTTCGAGAAGAGACGCCTTCACATGCTCACCTCGCGGGTTTTCTGCTGGTAAGGCGGATGTTTCCCGCATGTTAAAAGTCCTTTCCAAGCGCGTAAACACTGGTCGATCAGGCGGATCGTCCGTTGGAAGGGTGCGATCATCGGTTGCGAGCACAGGAAGAAATCGTATCGAAGGAGGTAGATGCAGTATGTTCGACACAGGATCGACGGGCTTCATGATCGTTTGTGCGATGCTCGTCCTGCTGATGACGCCGGGTCTGGCGTTCTTTTACGGGGGCTTGGGCCGCCGCAAGAACGTCGTGAACACGATGGTCATGTCGTTTGCGGTGCTCGGCATCGTCGGCATCACGTGGACGGTGTGCGGCTGGTCGTTCGCGTACGGTGGCGATGGCTCGATTCCGTTCTTCGGGGGCTTCGATCAGATCGGCCTGCAAGGGCTCGTGGCCAACATCACGAGCGAGGCGCCCGAAGCGCTGAGTCACGACGCGTATCCTACGATGGCCGACGTGGTGTTTCAGCTGGCGTTCTGCATGATCACCACGGCCATCATCACGGGCGCGGTGGCCGGTCGCGTGAAGTTCGGCGCGGTGTGCGCGTTCGTGGCCGTGTGGACCGTGGTGGTGTACCCGCCGCTCGCGCACATGGTGTGGGGCGGCGA
>JABLTR010110748.1_pt1 | contig 16120 bp, 7 predicted proteins | sample 7160071 | NCBI WGS metagenome assembly JABLTR01 (sample SAMN14651230, study PRJNA627086) | human gut metagenome | isolation source: feces | host: Homo sapiens
AAAAAAAGTTGTTGACAAGCTGGACCGGGCGGGGTAAGTTCCCGCTTCGCCGCTGACGGAAACGCAGCGGCTGAGGCAACGGCCTCTGGTTCTTTGACAAGTGAAGAGCGAGTTGGGAATAAGAAACTTTGAGTTTTAGCCCATAGAGATATGGGCAAGCTAGTTGTTTTCAATCAACTGGAGAGTTTGATTCTGGCTCAGATTGAACGCTGGCGGCGTGCTTAACACATGCAAGTCGAACGTGAAAGTCCTTCGGGGCGAGTAAAGTGGCGCACGGGTGAGTAACGCGTGGATAATCTACCCTTAAGATGGGGATAACGGCTGGAAACGGTCGCTAATACCGAATACGCTCCCGATTTTATCGTTGGGGGGAAAGATGGCCTCTGCTTGCAAGCTATCGCTTAAGGATGAGTCCGCGTCCCATTAGCTAGTTGGCGGGGTAACGGCCCACCAAGGCAACGATGGGTAGCCGGTCTGAGAGGATGACCGGCCACACTGGAACTTTAACACGGTCCAGACTCCTACGGGAGGCAGCAGTGGGGAATATTGCGCAATGGGCGAAAGCCTGACGCAGCGACGCCGCGTGAGGGATGAAGGTTCTCGGATCGTAAACCTCTGTCAGGGGGGAAGAAACCCCCTCGTGTGAATAATGCGAGGGCTTGACGGTACCCCCAAAGGAAGCACCGGCTAACTCCGTGCCAGCAGCCGCGGTAATACGGAGGGTGCAAGCGTTAATCGGAATCACTGGGCGTAAAGCGCACGTAGGCGGCTTGGTAAGTCAGGGGTGAAATCCCACAGCCCAACTGTGGAACTGCCTTTGATACTGCCAGGCTTGAGTACCGGAGAGGGTGGCGGAATTCCAGGTGTAGGAGTGAAATCCGTAGATATCTGGAGGAACACCGGTGGCGAAGGCGGCCACCTGGACGGTAACTGACGCTGAGGTGCGAAAGCGTGGGTAGCAAACAGGATTAGATACCCTGGTAGTCCACGCTGTAAACGATGGGTGCTGGGTGCTGGGATGTATGTCTCGGTGCCGTAGCTAACGCGATAAGCACCCCGCCTGGGGAGTACGGTCGCAAGGCTGAAACTCAAAGAAATTGACGGGGGCCCGCACAAGCGGTGGAGTATGTGGTTTAATTCGATGCAACGCGAAGAACCTTACCCAGGCTTGACATCTAGGGAACCCTTCGGAAATGAAGGGGTGCCCTTCGGGGAGCCCTAAGACAGGTGCTGCATGGCTGTCGTCAGCTCGTGCCGTGAGGTGTTGGGTTAAGTCCCGCAACGAGCGCAACCCCTATCTTCAGTTGCCAGCAGGTAAGGCTGGGCACTCTGGAGAGACCGCCCCGGTCAACGGGGAGGAAGGTGGGGACGACGTCAAGTCATCATGGCCCTTACGCCTGGGGCTACACACGTACTACAATGGCGCGCACAAAGGGTAGCGAGACCGTGAGGTGGAGCCAATCCCAAAAAACGCGTCCCAGTCCGGATTGGAGTCTGCAACTCGACTCCATGAAGTCGGAATCGCTAGTAATTCGAGATCAGCATGCTCGGGTGAATGCGTTCCCGGGCCTTGTACACACCGCCCGTCACACCACGAAAGTCGGTTTTACCCGAAGCCGGTGAGCTAACTCGCAAGAGAAGCAGCCGTCTACGGTAGGGCCGATGATTGGGGTGAAGTCGTAACAAGGTAGCCGTAGGGGAACCTGCGGCTGGATCACCTCCTTTATAGGAAAAATTCCCAACTCGCTCTTCACTTGCAAGGAACAAGGGCTTAACGCCATGCTCTTTGAGAAGAAAACGTCAGGGGCCTGTAGCTCAGGTGGCTAGAGCGCACGCCTGATAAGCGTGAGGTCGAAAGTTCAAGTCTTTCCAGGCCCACCACTTATCAGGGGGTATAGCTCAGCTGGGAGAGCATCTGCTTTGCACGCAGAGGGTCGACGGTTCGATTCCGCCTACCTCCACCACAAGCTTGCTGACGTACAGTCCATGATTGGTCATTGGCGCGAAGATTTCGCGGCAGTCATCCAGGCATGGCCTGGTCGCACCGGCCGGAAACACCGGCGGGTGCTGCTCATTTACAATTGAATAGGGGAATGGGAAGGGAATAGTAAAGTTCTTGAGAAATAAGATATCAAGGGCAACAGGTGAATGCCTTGGCGCTGAGAGGCGATGAAAGACGCGGTAAGCTGCGATAAGCATCGGGGAGGAGCTAAACATCCTACGATCCGATGATTTCTGAATGGGGAAACCCGATGGGAGTCATGTCCCATCATCCTGAGCTGAATATATAGGCCCAGAGAAGCCAACCCGGGGAAGTGAAACATCTCAGTACCCGGAGGAAGAGAAATCAAACGAGACTCCCAAAGTAGCGGCGAGCGAAATGGGAAGAGCCCAAACCGAGTGGTTTCGACCATTCGGGGTTGTAGGGCCGGCATACGCGATTCTGGAGTAGGCAGAGGAAGTGAGCTGGAAAGCTCCGCCACAGCGGGTGATAGCCCCGTACTCGAAACCGAAAAGGACGCAGCCGGTACCTGAGTACTGCGAGGCACGTGGAACCTCGTGGGAATCTAGGGGGACCATCCTCTAAGGCTAAGTACTCCTCAGCGACCGATAGTGAACTAGTACCGTGAGGGAAAGGTGAAAAGAACCCCTGTTAGGGGAGTGAAATAGAATCTGAAACCTGTTGCCTACAAGCTGCGAGAGCTGCTTCGGCAGTGATCGCGTGCCTTTTGTATAATGAGTCAGCGAGTTACTCTACCGTGCGAGGTTAAGCGAAAGCGTAGCCGTAGTGAAAGCGAGGCTTAATAGGCCGACTAGTACGTTGGAGTAGACCCGAAACCGGGTGATCTATCCATGAGCAGGTTGAAGCAAGGGTAAAGCCTTGTGGAGGACCGAACCGTCAACGGCTGAAAACGTTCCGGATGACTTGTGGATAGGGGTGAAAGGTCAATCAAACCCGGTGATAGCTGGTTCTCCCCGAAATATATTGAGGTATAGCCTCGGGAATTGATTAGCGGAGGTAAAGCACTGACAGAGCTAGGGGTCCTACCAGATTACCAAACTCTATCAAACTCAGAATGCCGCTTAATCGTATCCCGGGAGTCAGACGGCGGGTGCGAAGGTTCGTCGTCAAAAGGGAAACAGCCCAGACCAACAGCTAAGGTCTCCAAATCCATGCTCAGTGGTGAAGGTAGTGGAACCGTTTAGACAGCCAGGACGTTGGCTTAGAAGCAGCCATCGTTTAAAGAAAGCGTAATAGCTCACTGGTCTAATGGCTCTGCGCCGAAAATGTAACGGGGCTAAGCATGGTACCGAAGCTTTGGCAATCTCCTTTGGAGATTGGGTAGGGGAGCGTTCGCTGCGGGCTGAAGGTGTGCCGGAAGGCATGCTGGACTGCAGTGAAGTGATTATGCTGACATGAGTAACGATAAAATATGTGAAAAACATATTCGCCGAAAACCCGAGGTTTCCTGGGTAAAGGTAATCTTCCCAGGGTTAGTCGGATCCTAAGGTGAGGGTGAAAGCCGTAACCGATGGAAAACAGGTTAATATTCCTGTACTTGTTGTGTAGCGCGATGGAGGGACGCAGGAAGATAGGCGGGCCGGGTGTTGGATATCCCGGTGCAAGCGTGTAGGAATATCCGGTAGGCAAATCCGCCGGACGAATCTGAGACGCGAGTCCGTGGGCGCAAGCCCTGAAGCCGTTGAGTCTATGCTGCCTAGAAAAGCTCCTAAGTTTATCCACAGCAATCCGTACCGCAAACCAACTCAGGTGGGTGGGATGAACAATCCAAGGCGCTCGAGAGAACTCTGGCCAAGGAACTCGGCAAAATAACCCCGTAACTTCGGAAGAAGGGGTGCTCTCTAGGGTGACATGTTTAACATATGAAGCCCCGGGGAGCCGCAGTGAATTGGTGGTGGCGACTGTTTACTAAAAACATAGGTCTGTGCGAAGTCCTAAAGACGACGTATACGGACTGACGCCTGCCCGGTGCTGGAAGGTTAAAAGGAGGGGTCAGCGCAAGCAAAGCTCCGAATTGAAGCCCCAGTAAACGGCGGCCGTAACTATAACGGTCCTAAGGTAGCGAAATTCCTTGTCGGGTAAGTTCCGACCTGCACGAATGGCGTAACGATCTCCACACTGTCTCGGCCAGAGACTCGGTGAAATTGCAGTCGCGGTGAAAATTCCGTGTACCCGCAGAAAGACGGAAAGACCCTGTGCACCTTTACTATAGCTTGACATTGGATTTTGGGCCTGCATGTGTAGGATAGGTGGGAGGCTGTGAACCCTGTACGCCAGTATGGGGGGAGCCATCCTTGAAATACCACCCTTGCATGTTTAAGATCCTAACTTCTTCCGGTTATCCCGGAGAAAGACAGTGTCTGGCGGGTAGTTTGACTGGGGCGGTCGCCTCCTAAAGTGTAACGGAGGCATGCAAAGGTTCCCTCAGCCTGATCGGAAACCAGGCGCTGAGTGCAAACGCATAAGGGAGCTTGACTGTAAGAGAGACATCTCGAACAGGAACGAAAGTTGGCGTTAGTGATCCGGTGGTCCCGAATGGAAGGGCCATCGCTCATTGGATAAAAGGTACGCCGGGGATAACAGGCTGATCGCATCCAAGAGTTCACATCGACGATGCGGTTTGGCACCTCGATGTCGGCTCATCACATCCTGGGGCTGAAGCAGGTCCCAAGGGTACGGCTGTTCGCCGTTTAAAGTGGTACGCGAGCTGGGTTTAAAACGTCGTGAGACAGTTTGGTCCCTATCTTCTGTGGGCGAAGGAGAATTGAGAGGGCCTGTCCCTAGTACGAGAGGACCGGGATGGACGCACCCCTGGTGATCCTGTTGTCGCGCCAGCGGCATAGCAGGGTAGCTATGTGCGGAAGGGATAACCGCTGAAAGCATCTAAGCGGGAAGCCTGCCTCAAGATAAGTTCTCCCCTCGAAAGAGCTGAAGGGCCCGGGTAGACTACCCGGTCGATAGGCTGGAGGTGTAAGCGCGGCGACGTGCTCAGCTGACCAGTACTAATAGCCCGAGCGGCTTATTTTTCAAAAACTTTCCCCTTCCCAACCCCCTATCAATTAATATCACATAGAGATTTGTCTTGGTGTTCATGGAGGAGAGGGTACACCCGATCCCATTCCGAACTCGGTAGTTAAGCTCTCCATCGTCGATGATACTGCGCACTCTTACGTGGGAAAGTAGAACAACGCCAAGACTTTATTTCCAAAGGGCCGTCCTATCCAGGACGGCCCTTTGTTTTGCCCGAAGCCCATCCCCATCACAGGCAACCCCTTCCCAAGCCCCAGGCTAGGCGCAAGCCCCTCCTGCTCTTTCTCCCTCTCCCCCCTCCCTTCGGGTTTCCTCCTCCCAGCTTTTTTTCCTACGGCTTTATGCACCCGGTTCGCTCCATTGAGCAAGGCGGAGAGATGTCCTCATAGAGATGCATGGCTCTCATGCCGTTTCCATGAAGAAAGGGCAGGAAAAGGGTAGGGACGTTCTCGGTAACTCCTCCCCTGCTACGTAAAGCCTGAGCCGTATAAAAAAGAGGGGGAAGGAAAAGCTCCTTCCTCCTCTTTGGGGGGACGTCCAACGGCTAATGCCGTTTCTTTTTTATGGTGTGCCGCTTGGGCATCATCTTGGGCGGGGCGAGAACTTTCACTTCGCCTTCAAGGGAAAGGGCCTTTTCAGTCAGGCCAAAGGGAGCCCAGTTGGCCGGGACAAGGCTCAGTCGTTCAAAATTTCGCCCTGTTGCATAGATTACCGGGATATCCCCGGAAGAAGAGCCCGCCAGAAGCAGTGTTGCATTGCTCTCAGATGGAATGGCGGGATCGGTTGCCGGAAGTTCGGTCGGTTGGTTGTCGGCGGTTTGCTGCACTGCCTGCTCGCTTGGAGCCATCGGTTGTGTAGCGTTCCCGGTTATGGGTTGCGTCGCATTCCCGGTGAGGTGTGGCGTAGGTACGTCAGCGGCTGTCGGCTGTACGGGGCTGTCGCTTATGTCCGAAGGGTGCGCCCCCGGGGCGTAGATCCCTGTATTGTCGGCAAACAGGGGCTCTTCCTGCAATCTGTCGTTGGTACGCAAAAAGTTCAGGAAATCGCTTCCGGTCAGGCCCACGAGTGCGATCATCGGGGAACCGTCCCCCGCCGTCAGCAGGCTGACTGGCACAGTGCCGCCGTGGATGCCGATGTAGGTTGTCTTGGCTCCAGCGGGCATTTCGCCCCATACGGCCTCTTCCTTTTTATCTCCGCCCTTGTCGGCGACAGGCGTCGGAGCGGCCCACACGGGACCGTTCGCCAGCGCGAACGCGGCGAGGAGAAGCAGAGCGAACCGCTTGGGAGTATGGAAGATTCCGTTCATGTCGAACACATATGACCGTATCAGCCGGAGGTCAAGCGCTTCCTGCAAAGCACTACAGGAATGCGCCCGCCCCCCATCGCGCAACATGGCGGCGAGAGGGAATAATTTCTCCTCCCGCCTGTAAAAACACTATTTTTTCATTGCGCTTCTGACTTCGGCAACACGGGCGGGAATGTCGGGAGCGCTGACGAATTCGGAAACGATGGCGCAACAGCGGGCGCCGTGCGCGATGACGTCCGCAATGTTGTGGCGCTTGATGCCTCCGATGGCGACGAAAGGCAGGGTGATGTTGGCAACCACCCAATCAAGATAATCGAGGGTTACAGCGGCGCAAACGTCCTTTTTGGTCTGCGTCGGGTAAATGGGGCCGACCCCGATATAGTCCGCACCGGAGGCCACGGCCGCGCGGGCCTGATCAGGGGTATGGGTGGACAGGCCGATGAGCATGTCCGGGCCAACGAGACGGCGCACGGCCTCGACGGGGAGATCCTCTTGGCCGACGTGCACGCCGTCGGCTTCACAGAGGACAGCGATGTCGACATGGTCATTCACGATGAAGCAGGCACCAGCCTCGCGGGTCAGGCGGCGCAGCTCCAGGCACTCTTTGAGCATCTGTCCGGCCTTTTTTTCTTTTTCGCGGTACTGGAGGATCTTGATGCCGCTGTCGAGCAGGGCTTTGGCGACTTCAACCGCCGGACGCCCGAGAGACAGTTCGTCGTTGGTAAGAGCGTAGAGGTCGGTTTCGGGAGAGGTCCCGGGCAACAGTCTGGGCATGGCGCACCTCGTCAGTCGGCTTCTACGCCGACGAAGGAAAAAGTGTTGACGTTGAACAGGCCGCGGGCGGTCAGCTTGAGTTCCGGAATGACGGGAAGAGCCATGAAACTGAGGGTCATGAACGGTTCGACGTCTTCGGGGATACCGAGTTCCGCACGCGCGGCAACGAGCATATCGTGAAGGACGGCATTGACTTCCTGCGGATCGGCGGAGGTCATGAGGCCCGCGATGGGGAGGGGCAGACGCCGGATGGCCCCTCCGTGCACGGAGACGATGCCGCCGCCCATGTCCGCCAACTCACGGACGGCAAGCAGCATATCAGGGTCGTTGTCGCCCGCTACAACAATATTGTGGGAGTCATGGGAAATGGTCGTCGCTATGGCCCCTCCCGTGAGCCCATAGCCTTCCAGAATCCCGATGCCGAGTTTCCCCGTCCTCTTGTGCCGCTCAATGACCGCGATCTTGGTCAGGCCGGGATTCAGTGCGGACTGGAAGCATCCCGCGTCATCGGTCTTCACCTCGCGGACGAGGCTCTTCGTAACGAGGGAGGCGGGCTCAATGCCGATGACACGGGCTTTTCCGGTACGGACAGGCAAGGACAGGGCATCCTCGGCCAGCGGCTTGAGGTGGATGGAGTGGGAAGGCGCTCCCGCAGCCGCGTCATCCAGCGGGATGAGGACGCGTCCGTCTTCGGCGATCAGGCGTCCCGCCGTGAATACCTTGCGCACGCGGAATGCCTTGAGGTCGTCCACAAGGATGAAATCGGCATCCCTGCCGGGGGCGATGGCTCCCTTGTTGCGCAGCCCGAAGCACTCCGCGGCGTTGAGCGTGCACATGGTGATGGCCTGTACCGGATCCATCCCCATGCCTACCGCGAGGCGCAGATGGTTGTCCATGTGGCCGTCGGAAACGATATCCTCAATATGGCGGTCATCGCAGCAGAACGCGCAGCGCCGCGCGTTGCCGGGCGTAACGCCGGGCAGGAGCGTTCGGAGGTTCTTGGCGGCGGAGCCTTCGCGTATAAGGATGTAGCTGCCCCGGCGAAGGTTCTCGCGCATCTCCTCAAGCGTGGTGCACTCGTGGGTATTCGTAATGCCGGTGACGAGATAGGCGTCGAGATCCCGGCCAAGCAAGCCGGGGGCGTGTCCGTCCACAATTTTGCCGTGGGACGTACCGAGCTGGATTTTTGCCAGTACGTCGTAGTCGCCGGAGACGACGCCGGGGAAGTTCATCATTTCGCCGATACCGGTCACTTTGGGGTCGTCGATGAGCTCTTCCAGTTCTTCAGCGGAAAGGACCGCGCCGGAATCCTCGAACGGCGTCGCCGGAACACAGGAGGGGAGGGCGATAAAAATATTGAGCGGCAGGTGTCGCCCGTTTTCCAGCATGTACCGGATGCCTTCCAGTCCGTGGACGTTGGCGATTTCGTGCGGATCGGCCACGACGCTGGTGGTGCCGTGCGGGAGTACCAGCCCGGCGAAACGCGCGGGGCTCACCATGCTGGATTCGATATGGATGTGGGCGTCGATGAGGCCGGGCAGCAGGTAGGCTCCTCGCGCGTCAACGACTTTCACCGCCTCGGTATGCGAGAAGCCGAGGATTTTGCCTCCGCCCACGCTGACGTCCGTTTCCCGGATTTCGCCGGTCAGCACGTCCACCAGCTTCGCGTTGGTAATGAGAAGGTCGGCGGGGCTGCGCCCGCCCGCCGCCATATCCACAAGGTTTTTCAGATCGTCGATGTCGTACATGCAGGTCTCCGGCGTAGGAAACAGGGGCAAGGCGGAAGGGCGAAGAAGCGAGAGCGCTTTTCCGTGTTTCCCCCAAACGTCTTGCCCACTCCAAAGTGTGTTTTTTGAGGATGGGTCGCGTGTGAAAGGGTGACATACTTTCGGAAAAAAACGGAAAAAAGTCAAAAGGGTTGGGAGGAGAAGGGTGGGACGGCAGGGGATTTCCACTTTCAAATAGCGTGTTCCAAAGGCAACCTGCCTCAGAAAGAATCGTGAACGGGGACTCGATAGGCACAAAAAATTTTGGAAAGGGTGTGGCGGACTCTACGCGGGTAGATTTGGGGAAGGGGAAGCTTTCTTCAGAAAAGTTCCCCTTCCCCAATATTTCCAATCCTTTCAAAGTGAACCCATCCTAGAGAAAAGGGAGGGCGCCTTTTCCAGAAAAGCTCCTCCCTTTTTATCAATTTTTTACTGCTCAAGGAGCGCCTTAGCGAAGTCATCCCCGTTGAAGGGGCGGAGGTCTTCCATTTTTTCGCCAAGGCCGACGTAGGTGATCGGGATACCGTACTGCATGGAAACGGCCACGGCGACGCCGCCCTTGGCGGTGCCGTCAAGCTTGGTCAGGATAAGTTCGTCGATCCCTGCTGCTTCCTTGAATATTTTTGTCTGCTGGAGCGCGTTCTGACCGGTGGTGGCGTCTACAATAAGGATGCTGCGGTGCGGAGCGCCGGGATGCTTGCGGGCGATGACTTCCCGGATCTTGTGGAGCTCATCCATCAGGTTGCTCTTGGTGTGCAGACGTCCGGCGGTATCGATAAACAGAATATCGTATTGATCCCTGATGGCGACATCCATCGCCTCCCACGCCACGGCGGCGGGATCGGCGTCCTGCCCCTTGGAGTGGAAACCGGAACCCGTGCGTTCCGCCCAAATGCCGAGCTGTTCCACGGCGGCGGCCCGGAAGGTGTCGGCGGCGGCAAGGAGGACTTTTTTGCCCTGCATACGGGCGCGGTAGGCCAGTTTGGCGATGGTCGTGGTCTTGCCTACGCCGTTGACGCCGATGATCAGAACGACCTCAGGCGGGTTGACCGCGACGACGCGGCGCGGGATGCGGAAAATGTCTTCCAGCTCCGCGGCGAGGAGAGGGCGAAGTTCCTCGGGAGTGGTCGCGGAAGCGGCACGCGCGCGGGACTTGAGGCGTTTGCACAGCTCGGTCGCGGCTTCGACGCCCATGTCCGCCATAATGAAGAGTTCTTCCAATTCGTCCCAGAAGTCGGCGGACAGGTCGCCGTGGCTGGCGAAGAGGGTGGAGAGCCCTTTGCCGAGCTGTTCACGGGTCCGTTCCAGCCCTTGATGCAGCTTGAGGAAAATGCGGTTGCGTTCATCCTCTTCGTCCTCAAGATCGAGAGCAAGGGCGAGGCGGTACTGCAGTTCCGAACGGAAGTCCGCCACTTCTTCGTATTCCATGCGCGCGGCCCATGCGGCGAAGTCGGCGACGAAGGCATCGGCTTCGTTCTCCGGGGCTCCAAGGGCGGTCAAAAGGAAGCGGACACGCTCCCAGAGTTCGTCGCCCGTGCGTGCGTCGGGTCCGAGATCTTCCAGAGCGATGGACAGCCACACGGACAGGCGCGGTTCGGCTTCCCGGAGGGTAAGCAGCAGCGTATCGCGCCATCCGGAAGGTTCCTTCGGGGCGTCGGGCTGAGGGGCAGGTTGGGCGGCAGCCGCAGGTGCGGGAGCTTGCCCGTCCGGTTCAAGAGATTGTCCGGCAGCGAGCTGATCCATTTCCAGATCGGCCTGTTGCTGCTCTGCGGCTGCCGTTTCCGGCAGTTTTTCCACAACCTCCACAGGAGATTGTGGCGCGTCGGAAACGGAAGATTCTTCGTGAGATGCGCCGTCTTCCGTTTCCGCTGGCTGCGCGGCCAGTGCTTCCTCCGCCGGGACCTGTGGCGTTTCCGGAGTTTCAGCAGTTTTATTCGATGACCACAGCCGTTTGATACTTGAGAAGAAACCCATGCGTCTATCCTTAAAAAAGAGGTCTGCGGATGCGAGGCGGGAGCGTTGAGCAACCGTACAATGCGACTATTTGCGTACTTGTGCCGTCCCGTCAAGCCCTGCTTTTCGGAGGGGGTAAACCACGCCGGCCTTGAGGGACGGTACAGGGATTTTGCCTTTTTGGCCTGTTTGAGAGGGGTGAGAATCACGAAGTTTAAATTTTTTTACAAAAAGGGTTGATCTCGGTTTAGAGTTATGAGAAAAGAAACGCGAACACTGGATTGTCCTGTGTTCGTCGATCAAGGAATTTTATTTAAGAAGGAAGGAATACAAATGAAGCGCATCGTGACTCTGCTTCTTGCTGCCGGCCTCGTGCTCGGCGCTGCTGCTGGTTCTCAGGCTGCTGATATCAAGGCCAAGGGCAACTGGACGTTTTCTTGGCAGGTGGGGGACCAGACTTTTGCCAAGCATTCCGGCAAGGATAACTTCACCGCGAAACAGCGTCTGCGTACCCAGATCGACGTCATCGCTTCCGAATCCCTGAAGGGCGTCCTGTTCCTCGAAATGGGCGACCAGAACTGGGGCAAGACTGCTGACGGCGCTTCCCTCGGTACTGACGGCAAGATCGTCAAGGTCCGTTACAGCTACGTTGACTGGGTGATCCCCCAGACCGACGCCAAGGTCCGCATGGGCCTCCAGAACTTCAGCCTGCCCGGCTTCATCTCCAATAACCCCATCCTCGGCGGCGGTTCCGCTGACGGCGCTGGTATCACCATCTCCGGTCAGTTCACCGAAAACGTGGGTGCCAGCCTCTTCTGGCTCCGTGCTGAAAACGATAACCGCGCGGGCACGTTCTACAATGGCAACAACTATAGCGACGCAATGGACTTTGTGGGCTTGACCGTCCCGATGACCTTCGATGGCGTAAAGGTGACCCCTTGGGCCATGGGTGGAATCATCGGTCGCGACAGCTTTGACAATTCTGATGATTACTACAAGGATTGGTACGGGACGAACGGTTCGCATCTGCAGCGTATGCTGCCCATCGGGACCGACAATGTTGCCAATAGCTCTCTTGACCGCCATGGCAATGCCTGGTGGGTCGGCGTGGCTTCTGAGCTGACCTACTTCGATCCTTTCCGCTTCGCTCTTGACGCTGCTTACGGTAGCGTTGATATGGGTTCTTATAAGACCGCTGGTGGAAAGAACTTCGACGCCCAGCGCGCCGGTTGGTTCGCTTCTATTCTCGGTGAATATAAGATGGACTACTTCACCCCTGGTGTTCTGTTCTGGTATGCTTCCGGTGATGATAGCAACTCGTACAACGGCTCCGAACGTATGCCTACTGTTGAAGGCTCTTGGGCTGTTTCTTCTTACGGCTTCGATGATAATTTCGGTCGTGTTTCCTGCGATATGCTCGGCCTGTCCAACGATGGCACCATGGGCGTGTACCTGCAGGCGAAGGATATCTCCTTCATGGAAGACCTGACGCACATTTTCCGCGTCGGCTTCGTGAAGGGTACCAACAACACCGAAATGGTTCGTCATGGTGGCGCTACGCTGACCAACGGCGGCAACAGCCTGTACCTGACCACCGCCGACAAGGCTTGGGAAGTCAACTTTGACACCCAGTACAAGATCTACAAGGATCTTACCTTGGCCGTCGAACTTGGCTACATCAACCTCGACCTCGAAAAGGGTGTCTGGGGTAAGACGGTTGACAACTACAAGGACAACATCTTCCGCGGTGCTGTGACCTTGCAGTACACCTTCTAATTGAAGTCGGCTGACGCCGACTCCGGTTAGCTTTGATGAGGAGGGAGTTTCGGCTCCCTTCTCTTTTTGTATTTGACGCGCTGCACGGGCTCTGGAGAGGATTCCTGACCGTACAACGCGTGGATCCCAAAGCATACGGACTGGTTTGTATCCTATTGCGCAAAAAGCACTTCTCCCCTTGACTCGGAAAGAACGCCGGGATTAGACTTCTGCGGTAGTGGAGCAATCTCCTTGCCGTAAGGGAGGGTGTTCCGTAACACTCACGTTTAGAGGGGGAATTGTATGCCTTCATGGATGTATTTTGTGTTGGCCCTGGCAGGGCTGCTGGCTGGGTATTGTGTGTATGGCGCCATTGTGGAAAAGGTGTTCGGGCCTGATCCCACCCGCCCCACGCCTGCCTGCAAAATGCCTGACGGTGTGGACTATGTGGAGATGAGCCCTACCAAGGTGTTTCTGATCCAGCTGCTGAACATTGCCGGTCTTGGCCCCGTCTTCGGACCGATCCTTGGTGCCCTCTACGGTCCCATAGCTCTCCTGTGGGTCGTAATCGGATGCGTGTTCGCCGGTGCCGTACATGACTACTTCTCGGGGATGTTGTCCGTCCGTTATAACGGCAAGTCCGTGCCGGATATCGTCGGGTACAACCTCGGCGACCTCATCAAGAAGCTCATGCGCGTGTTCGCCGTCGTGCTGCTCATTCTGGTGGGCGTGGTCTTCGTGGCGGGGCCCGCTGGCCTGCTGTCCCAGTTGACCGGTATGCACAGTATGCTCTTTGTGGCGATCATCTTTGCGTACTACTTCCTTGCCACTATTCTGCCCGTGGACAAGATCATCGGCCGCGTCTATCCGTTCTTCGCTGTACTGCTGGTGTTCATGGCCGTTGGGCTGCTGGGCGCTCTGGCCTTCAAGGGGTACACCTTCTACAGCAACATCGAATGGACCATGCATAGCCCCTCCGGCCTGCCCGCCTGGCCGCTGGTGTTCATTACCATCGCCTGCGGTGCTTGCTCCGGCTTCCATGCCACGCAGTCTCCGCTGATGGCCCGGTGCATCAACAACGAAAAGCATGGCCGTAAGATCTTTTACGGTGCGATGATTGCGGAAGGCGTTATCGGGCTTATCTGGGTGACCCTCGGCATGTCCTTCTACTCCGATACGGCCGCTCTTGCCGCCGCCCTCGGCCCCAAGGGGAACGCCGCGCTGGTCGTGAACAACATCTCCGTGGAACTGCTTGGCGTGTTCGGTGGCGCCCTTGCCGTCCTCGGCGTTGTGGTGCTGCCCGTGACATCCGGCGATACGGCCTTCCGTGCTGCCCGTTTGACCATTGCCGACGCCATCGGCTATGATCAGCGCCCGCACAAGAACCGCCTGATGATAGCCGTCCCGCTGTTTGTCGTGGGCGTCGCTTTGAACTTCATTCCCTTTGGGATGCTGTGGCGTTACTTCGGATTTGCCAACCAGGCCCTCGCCGCCATCATGTTGTGGGCTGCGGCCGCCTACTTGCTGCATCGCGGCAAGTTCCATTGGATTGCCTCCGTGCCCGCTTGCTTCATGACTGCCGTGAGCGCCGTGTATATTTGCTTTGAGAAGACGATGGGCTTCGGCATGTCCTACGAGCTGTCCAATATCGTGGGTATCGCCATAGCGCTGATTTGCTTCGCGCTGCTGTTGACCGCAGGCCGCAAGGTTCAGCCTACTGATGATCTGAGCGTTTGACCCGAAAAAGGGGCGCCCGGATTGGAGCGCCCCTTTTTTCGGTGGAAGGGGAGCTCCGATCTAAACATCGAAACGCCTTTTTTCCGCTTTCTCGGGCATGAGAAGCGATTGCCTTTTTATCTGTTCCAGTTATAGTCCGCCGACCCTCCTTGAGACAGTGTTTCAAGGAGGGTTGTCTTTCTCCTTTTTTCCTTTTTGAGGTCTTTCATGTCTACGAAGCGTCGAGCCTATCTCACTGAAATGAAAACGCAGCTTGCTCTTGCCGTTCCAGCCCTTTTGGCGCAGATCGCCATGATTTCAATGGGGTTTGTGGATATGGTCATGACAGGCCGGGTGGGGGCGGTGGATATGGCGGCTGTGGCGCTGGCCGGATCGCTCTGGGTTCCGCTCGTCCTGTTCGGGCAGGGGCTGCTGCTCGCGGTTACGCCGTGCGTGGCGCAGCTTCGCGGGGCTGGGTCCATGCGGAGCGGCGAACACATGCAGGGTGTCGGGCACGTCATGCGGCAGGGTATCTGGATGGCGCTGTTCATTTCGGTTCCGCTCATCCTTATCGTGTATCTGGTATCGTTCCATCTCGCCGATATGGGCGTTGAAGGGGCTCTCGGGCTCATGACGGGGCAGTACCTGCGGGCGATCATCTGGGGCGCTCCTGCCTACCTGCTGTTCGTGGCTTTGCGCTGCGGCATGGAGGGGATGGCGCTTATGCGTCCGGCCATGTTCGCGGGCTTTATGGGGCTGCTCATCAATATACCGTGCAACTATATCCTGATTTTCGGCAAGCTCGGCCTCCCGGCGCTCGGCGGGCCGGGTACGGGCGTCGCCACGGCGATCGTCTATTGGGTCATGTTTCTGACGATGGTGGTGTATGTGTGCCGGCATACCTACTTGCGGGAATTGATGACCTGGCGGGTATGGGAAATCCCCGTTTGGGCGACGCTCAAAAAGCTGGCGGGCATTGGTTTTCCCGGTGCGCTGGCCATGCTGTTTGAGGTGACGCTGTTCGCGGCGGTGGCGCTGCTCATCGCGCCGCTCGGGGCCATTCAGGTGGCGGGACATCAGGTCGCCCTGAATTTCAGTTCGTTGCTGTTCATGGTCCCTTTGTCCATCGGTACTGCGGCGACCATCCGCACGGGGTTTGCCCTCGGGCGCAAGTCGGTGGAGGCCGTCCGCGTGGCGAGCCGATCTTCGTGGCTTTTGGCCTGCATGGCGGCGTGTTTCACGGCGTTGGTGACCATCCTCTGGAGGCATCAGATCGCCGCCGTCTACAACAACGATCCGGTGGTGCTCGGGCTGGCGTCGCACTTGCTGCTGTTTGCCGCGACCTATCAGATTACGGATGCCGTGCAGGTGGTCAGCGTCGGTATTCTGCGTGGGTATAACGATACGCGGGCCATCCTGTGCGTGACGCTGATTTCCTATTGGGTGTTCGCCCTGCCTGTGGGGTATACGCTTGGCAGGACGCATTTGTGGGGCGATCCCCTTGGCCCGCAGGGGTTCTGGACGGCGTTCATTGTCGGCGTATCCATTGCAGCCGTCCTTCTGGTCATCAGGGTTCGCGTGTTGGAACGCCGGTTGCTCTCCGGATTTGATCGGATCAGGGTCATGGAAGGGTAAAAGAGATTGGGGAGGCCGCGCGGCGGGAGTTCGTTCCTGCGGAGGATTTGGCTAAGATGATAGCCCGTTGAAGGAACTCTTTAACGGGCTTTGTTTTTTGTAAAGCCTTCATGGGAGGTTCGATAAGGTCAAAATCTTTGAGAGGGGCGGGCAGGTTTGGAG
>JABLTR010047933.1_pt1 | contig 16119 bp, 13 predicted proteins | sample 7160071 | NCBI WGS metagenome assembly JABLTR01 (sample SAMN14651230, study PRJNA627086) | human gut metagenome | isolation source: feces | host: Homo sapiens
AGTTTAACGGAAGGTAGCGGAGGGGTCAAGACCCCTCCCTACGATGTAACATACAAGGGGGCACAAAGCGAAACCGGGAGCTGACGCAAGGCTGCGGGCCGGGCATGCCCGGCCCCTACGGACTGCTGTTTCCGGCAACGGGGGCTTCGGGGCGCTTGGCGGCGCGCAACACCCGAATTTAAAGTGGAGGAAGGTTCGGCGGCGTTAAGAACGGACAGTAATACTGCGTCCGTTTAGCCGCCGAATCTTCCGACTTCCTCTTTGGGGGTCTCGGGGGCGTGCAGCCCCCGAGGCGCGGGTTCGCTGCGTCGCAACAGCGAGACTTTTCTTTGTTACTTTCTTTTGGTCACAAAAGAAAGTAAGACCTCCCGGGAGACTGCCGTTCCCCCTCCCCGCATCTCGACAAACATTTTGCAAAGGAGCTGTTATTATGATTGCACAGCACTATAAAGATATGCTGGGTGCCAAGTCTGTCATTCGGCAGATTTCTGAGTGGAGCACCGCGCGCGGCGCACAGATCGGCTACGAAAATGTATTTGACTACTCGCTGGGCAATCCCTCGGTGCCCTGCCCGCCGCAGTTCACCGCCGCGTGCGAGAATTTGCTGCAAAGTACCGACCCCGTCACGCTGCACGGCTACACACCGACCCTGACGCTGCCCTCCGCCCGCAAGGCCGTGGCCGAGAGCCTGAACCAACGCTTCGGCATGGACTACACCGCCGACCACATCTTTATGACGAGCGGTGCGGCCGGCGCGCTGGCCCATGCCCTGCGCTGCGTGGCCGTGCCCGGGCAGAACATCGTGACCTTTGCGCCGTTCTTCCCCGAATATAAGCCCTATGTCGAGGGCGCGGGCCTGACGCTGCGCGTCACACCGCCCCGCTGCGCGGATTTCCAGATCGACTTTGCCGCCTTTGCGCCGCTGGTGGACGAGAACACCGCCGCCGTCCTCATCAACAGCCCCAACAACCCCAGCGGCACCGCCTACAGCGCCGAAACGCTGCAGCAGCTTGCGGATTTCCTTGTTGAGGCTTCCGCCCGATTCGGCCACCACATCTTCCTGATCTCCGATGAGCCGTACCGCGAGATCGCGTTCGGCGGCACCGCGATCCCCTACCCTGCCAAATTCTACGATGACACGCTCACCTGCTATTCCTTCTCCAAGAGCCTGAGCGTCCCGGGTGAGCGCATCGGCTATCTGGCCGCCAACCCCCGGTGCGAGGACGCCGCCTCTATCGTGCCGATGTGCGGGCAGATCTCCCGCGGGACCGGCCACAACTGCCCGTCCTCCCTGATCCAGATGGCGGTGGAGCGCTGCCTTGCGGTGACGAGCGATCTGTCTGTCTATGAGACGAACATGAACCTGCTCTATGACGAGCTGTGCGCGCTCGGCTTTACCGTTGTCAAGCCGGACGGCACCTTCTACATCTTCCCCAAAGCGCTTGAGGAGGACGCCAAGGCGTTCTGCCGCAAGGCGCAGAAATACGATCTGGCGCTTGTCCCCGGCGACAGCTTCGGCTGCCCGGGCTACTTCCGCATGGCCTACTGCATCGAAACCGAAAAGGTCCGCCGCAGCTTTGCTGCGCTGGAGCGGTTTGTGGCAGCGGAGTACGGCGTCACCAAGCAATAAGGAGCCTTTATGTCGAACCTACGCCGTATCCTGCCGCTGCTGCTCTGCCTGAGCCTGCTGTGTGCCTGTGTGCAGATGCCCAACGCCCCCAAGGACGAGACCCCGCTGCAAAGCCCCCTGCCCACCGCCACGGCGGAGAGCAGCACCGCCCCCGCCCCGACCGCTACGCCGGAGCCGACCATGGTGCCCGCCATGGCAACTGCCCATGACAACGCGACCCGCACCGCACCGGTGATCGAAGACCCCGCCGTCTGGGACGACAACGCCGAGCAGGTGCTGTCTGCGCTGGAAAAGCAGTTTGCCTCCTACGGCATGACCCTGACCGCCAAGGAGGGCTACCCCTACCTGCTGGCCGTCAACAATGCGGGCGGGACCGTCACCGTCTACACCGTGGACGCCGCCACCGGCCGCTACGCCGTACCCTTTATGGCCATGGTCTGCAGCGGCGGCGCGGACACCCCGACCGGCTATTTTTCCACCCCCGTGGACTACAGCTGGCGGCTGCTGATGGGCCCGAGCTACGGCCAGTATGCGACCCGCATCTACAGCAGCTACCTGTTCCACAGCGTACCCTACTACAGCCAGCACAAGGACGATGTGGAGTATGACGAGTTCAACAAGCTGGGCACGATCGCCAGCCTTGGCTGCATCCGGCTGGCGGTCGTGGATGTAAAGTGGATCTACGACAACTGCCCGCTGGGCACGCCGGTCGTGATCTACAACGACAAGGAGACCCCCGGCCCGATGGGCAAGCCCGGCACGATCTACACCGACCCCGCCGACACTGAGAAGCGCGGCTGGGACCCCACCGACCCGGACCCCGCCAACCCGTGGGACGATTCCTTTGAGAGCGGCACAGCCATCCGCAGTCAGGCCGCCTGGGACCAGTGGGAGGACGAGCGCGAAGGCTGGCTGAAGAGCCTGACCCCGACCGATCTGCAGGGGTGGAGCACGGATTCCAAGATTGAGGGAACGAGAGGGTAAAAAGAGAAGCCGCACCGTAGGGGCCGGACATGTCCGGCCCTCAACATAAAATCAGACGGTCATCTGCGGGAAGGCTGCGGGCCGGGCATGCCCGGCCCCTACAAGCCGACCAACAAAAAAGCACCTGCTTTCTGACGAAGGCAGGTGCTTTTTTGTAGTACTTTTAGCTGAACATCACGACATCCTGTGCGGGCTTCTCGCCGGGTTCCACAGAAATCGCGGTCAGGACCGGGCCGGTGGAGTCCGGCGTCTGGCCCTTGTAGATGGGGTGGTATTTTACATTGACCTTGGCGGTAATGTTGATCCAGCTGCGCTGCTCCAGACTCTTGTAATCGTCATAGCGGCAGGGCATGCCGACAAACTGGATATCCTGCACGCAGCAGGTCATGGCAAAGCGGCCGGGCACGAACGAGCCTTTTCCGGCCTGCTGGGTCTGGCAGACCTGCGCCAGATATTTCACCGTCTTGCCGTCATATTTCTTCGGGTCGTCCATGCAGTCCATGTACCAGACGCCGAAGAACTCCTCGGGGATTTCGATGACCGGGGCGTCCACATCAAAGGGCAGCGGGTCGGGGATGTCATCGTAAGCAACGCTGCCGTCGGCGAACTCATAGGCAATGTCGCAGCGGCGGCTGGCCTGACGAACCAGCTTGTGGATCAGCTGGCGGCTCTCATCATCGTTGACAGCCTCGGCACGGTTGACGACCAGCAGCTCGCTGCCGCGAATCTTATCCAACAGCAGGCTGCGCATGGCGCTGTCACCCGCGTAGGTCTTGATGGTCGTGCCGTCCGCCGTGGCCAGACACTGGTAGACGAGCCAGTTGTCCGGCATGGCGTCGTACAATTCCTGCACAAGCCACATGCCGTTGTACTCGATGATAACGCGGCCGCAGCCGGACTTTTTCTCCAGCGCGGTCAGGTTCTCCTGCGTCAGCTCGCTCTTGTCCTCGATCTGGGCAACATGCACGCCGCCGAAGGCAAACTTTTTGGGATCATACTCGATCTCGCCCTCCTCGCAGACCAGCAGCAGCGTCTTGTCGCCGGAGTCGAAGTTGGGGTCCTCCATCGTTTCCTGAATGAATTTTGTCTTGCCGCTCTCCAGCTGGCCGACAAAAAGGTATACGGGGATTTGTTTAGGCATAGGGGTGTCCTTTCGGTTAGTAGCAGTCAAAGGCTTCTCCCCTGAGGGAGAAGCTGTCCGCGAAGCGGACTGATGAGGGGAGAGCTAATCGCGGCCTATCATTCGTGGGCTGTTGCGGCAGGCTCGCCCCTCATCCGCCTTCGGGCGGAGCCTCAGGCACCTTCCCCCAAGGGGGAAGGCGTCGCAAAATCAAACATGGAACAGCTCGGCGATCTCGTGTTCCTTCAGCTCGGAGCCGATCACACAGAGCTTGCCGGTGACATCGGGGCCGCAGGTGCGGATCTCATGCTCGCCGGGGACCATATCGAACTCATACCATGTGTCGCCGCCGTCCACGATGCCCTTGGCGCGCAGGATCATGCCGTAAGCACCCTCGTCCAGCGCGTGCAGCGCCTTGTCGAGATCCTCGCGGCTGTACTTGTGGGCCGTCTCCTTGCCCCAGCTGGTGAACACCTCATCGGCATCGTGGTCGTGGTGGTGGCCGCAGCTGCAGACGCCATGCTCATCGTAGTGATGCTCATGATGGTGGTCATGCTCGTCATGGTCATGATGGCAGCAATGCTCATGGTCGTGGTCATCCTCGTCATGGTCATGATGGCAGCAATGCTCATGATCGTGGTCATCCTCGTCATGATCGTGATGGCAGCAATGCTCGTGGTCATGCTCGTCCTCATCATGGTGATGATGATGGTGGTGATGCTCCTCCTCGCCGGCATGTGCCTCGTTGGCTGCGCGGGCCTCGTCCAGCAGCTCGGCCACAAGGTCGCGCTTGCCGTCCATGACAGAGACGATCTGGGCGCCGGTCAGGGCGGTCCAGTCGGTGGTGACGATGGTGGCGGTGGGGTTCTTCTCTGCCAGCAGGGCAACAGCGGCAGCGACCTTATCCTCACCTGCGTTGCCGGTGCGGCTCAGGATAATGCAGGAGGCATGGCTGACCTGATCGTCATAGAACTCGCCGAAGTTCTTCATATACATTTTGACCTTGTTGACATCGGCCACGGTGACAAAGCTGTTCAGCAGCACCGGCAGGGTCTCGGCCACGCCCTCGACCGCACGGGTAACATCGCTCAGCTTGCCGACGCCGGACGGCTCGATGAGGATGCGGTCGGGGTGGTAGGTCTCAACGACCTTTTTCAGCGCCTCGCGGAAGTCACCGACCAGACTGCAGCAGATGCAGCCGGAGTTCAGCTCGTTGACCTGAATACCGGCCTCACGCATAAAGCCGCCGTCAATGCCGATCTCGCCGAATTCGTTCTCGATCAGGACGATCTTTTCGCCCGCGAACGCCTCTTTGATGAGCTTTTTGATAAGGGTGGTCTTGCCGGCACCGAGAAAGCCGGAGAAAATGTCGATCTTGGTTTTGTTTTCAGCCATAATTGGGTACCTCTATTCAGATGTTTATGATTTTGGCAATCTAAAAGACTAACTGCTAATACTATTATAACAAACGCGTCAAGGGGTTTTGCGCCTTTTTGCGCAGGAAATTTTGAATTTTTTGCAAAATTTATTGGATTACCGCCTCCCTGTAGGGGCCGGGCATTGCGGGGTTGTGAGCGTGGGGCCACGGTTGAGCGGAGCGAAACCGGGGAGCGAACAATGTTTGCCCCCGCGGGGCAAACAACCGCACGAGCGGGCCAGCTTTGCTGGCTGGCGGCGCTCGTTGTGCGCCGCCAAGCGCCCGGCCCGGGGGTGTCCCGCGGGCTGGCGCTAATGGGACACTGCCTCGGAGGAGTCAAGACCCCTCCCTACGGGCTATCGTTCACGGGTGCTTTGTAGGGAGCGGTCTTGACCACTCCGCCGGGTAGGCAGACATTAGCGGGTTGGCCCGTAGAGGCGGCATATATCCCTCCCCTACGCATTGCCCGCAAACCATCTTCTGCATGGCGGGGCGTCGGGGACGCCGCCCCCTACCGCCGCATTTTGTTTGCGCTCAGCGCAAACTCCACCTTTTTTATTATCTATTATCTTTTATCTCTTATCTATTTATTATTTGCAGCATTCGTGGTATGATATACCTAACCCCAATATCTATCACAAAAAGGAGCGATCCATTTTGACTACCAATGAAAAAATCGCCGCGCTGCGCGCTGCCGCGAAGGCAGCCGGGGCCGACGGCGTGCTGATTATGACCAGCGACCCCCACTGCAGTGAGTATCTGCCCGGCCATTACAACGCTCTGCCGTGGTTTTCCGGCTTTATCGGGGAGAATTCGACCCTCGTTGTGACTCAAGACCGCAGCGCCCTGTGGTGTGACGGCCGCTTCTATGTGCAGGCCGACCGCCAGCTGGCCGGCAGTGAGATCGAGTGCATGCACGCAGGCTCTGCAGGCGTGCCGACCGTGGCCGAGTATCTGGAGAGCCACTTTGCACAGGGCGAAACGCTGCTGCTGGACGGCAGTTGCGTTCCCGCCACGATCGCCACGGAATACCGAGACGCGCTGGCCAAAAAGGGTGCCGCGCTCAAGAGCCTCGATGTTGCCTCCCCCATCTGGGACGCCACGGGCGAGCGCCCTGCCCTGCCCGACACCCCCTGCGAGCTGCTGACCCCCGCCCAGACCGGCGCGACCGCCGCCGACCGCATCGCTCTGGTGCGCGCCGCGCTGCAGAAGGCCGGTGCCACCGCGCTGGCCGTGACCGGTCTGGACTGCGTGGGCTGGCTGCTGAACCTGCGCGCCCGCGACCTGCCCTGCACCCCGCTGGCCGTTGCCTACGCGCTGGTCACGATGGACGCCTGCACGCTGTTTATTGCGCCGGGCCGCCTGTCTGACGCCGATGCCGCCACACTGGCCGAGAGCGGCGTGACGCTGCGCGGCTACAATGAACTGATTGACGCCGTCCACGCCCTGCCTGCTGAGGAAGTGTTCCTTGTGGACGAGAAGGCAACCAATTTTGCCCTGTACGAGGCCCTGACCGCCCATAAGACCGTGGCCGGCGCAGACCCGATCTTCGCCCTGAAGGGCATCAAGAACGAGACCGAGCTGAAGAACATCCGCGAGTGCCACATCCGTGACGGCGTGGCCGTGGTGCGGTTCCAGATGGATTTGGAAAAGGCACTGGCCGAAGGCAAGACCCTGACCGAGATCGACATCGACATGATGCTGCAGAAGCGCCGCGCCGAGCAGCCCGGCTACTTTGAGGACAGCTTCTCCACGATTGCAGCCTACGGCACCAACGCCGCCATGATGCACTACCACGCCGAGGGCGAGGTCAACAGCGTCATTGAGCCGCACGGCTTCCTGCTGGTGGACAACGGCGGCCAGTATGATTGCGGCACGACCGACATCACCCGCACCTACCCGGTCGGCCCGCTGACCGACAACGAGCGCCGCTATTACACTTGGGTGCTGCAGAGCCACATCGACATGGCCCGCGCCGTCTTTCTGGACTACTGCACCGGCTTTGCGCTGGACACCTTTGCCCGCGGCCCGGTGTGGGCGCACAAGGTCAACTACCGCTGCGGCACCGGCCACGGCGTCGGCTTCATCTCCGGCGTGCATGAGGGGCCCCAGAGCCTGCGCCCGAACAACCCCGTCATCTTCAAGCCCGGCATGACCATCACCGATGAGCCGGGCATCTATGAGACTGACGAGGTCGGCATCCGCATCGAGAACGAGCTGGAGTGCGTGGATATGGGCGAGAACCAGTACGGCCACTGGCTGGGCTTTGCCCCGCTGACGCTGGTGCCCATCTCGACCGAGCCGGTCCTTGTGGACGAGTTGAGCCGCGACCAGCTCAACTGGCTGAACGACTACCATGCCCATGTCTATGAGATGCTCAGCCCCCGCCTGAACGAGGACGAGAAGGTCTGGCTGAAGGAGAAGTGCGCCCCCCTCGCAAGATAATGATTTCCCGGGCGGCACCGCGCTGCTTTCCCCGGGAAACAATAACGGCAGATGCCCCGCCGGGCATCTGCCGTTTTTTTGCTTAGTTATCGCAGCCGGAGTCGGTCTCGCCGCAGCCGTCGCAGTCGCTCTCGAACTGCACGGCGTTCTTGGCCAGCTCGGGGTCAAGGCGCTGTGCGACCTGCATCATCAGGGCGCACTCCATCCGCTTGCGGAATACCTTGCAGCCATACTCATAGGTACCGTGGATGTCGCCGGTGGCGTGCAGCGCGTTGGCCGCGCAGCCGCCCGCGCAGTAGAGCCGCGCCCAGCAATCCTTGCAGTCGGGGCGGGCGTAGACATTGCAGAGCTTGAACTCATCGCGCAGGGCGGTGTTGGTCACGCCGTCCCAGACATTGCCCAGCTTGTAATTCGGGTCGCCCACAAACTGGTGGCAGGGGTAGAGATCGCCCCACGGGGTCACGGCCATATACTCGGTGCCGGAGCCGCAGCCCGAGATGCGCTTGTAGATGCAAGGGCCGTGCTTCAGATCCAGAATGTAATGGTAGAAGGTGATCGGCTTGCCGGCCTTCTGGCGGCGCAGCATGTCGTTGGCCAGCAACTCATACTGGTCAAACAGCTTGGGCAGGTCCTCCTCGGTCAGCGCCTCGGGGGAGTCGGGCGGCGCCACAACAGGCTCCATCGACAGCTCGCTGAAGCCGAGGTCGTCCGCCATATGGAACAGGTCCTTGGTAAAATCAACATTGTGATGCGTAAAGGTGCCGCGCATATAGTAGCCCTTGCCGCCGCGCGCCTTGACCAGCTTCTGGAACTTGGGCACGATGCGGTCATAGCTGCCGTTACCGGCCAGATCCACGCGGAAGCGGTCGTTGACCTCCTTGCGGCCATCGAGCGAAAGCACAACATTATGACATTCCTTGTTGCACCAGTCAATGACTTCGTCCGTGATGCCGATGCCGTTGGTCGTCATCGTGAAGCGGAAGTTTTTGTTATACTTTCCCTCGATGCTGCGCGCATAGGCAACCAGCTGCTTGCAGACCTCGAAGTTCATCAGCGGCTCACCGCCGAAGAAATCGACCTCCAGATTGCGGCGGGTGCCGGAGTTTTCGATCAAAAAGTCCAGCGCGCGCTTACCGGTCTCAAAGCTCATGAGACCGGCCTCGCCGTGGAACTTGCCCTGCGCGGCAAAGCAGTAGCTGCAGTTCAGGTTGCAGGTGTGGGCCACATGCAGGCAGAGCGCCTTGACCACATTGGAACGGTTTTTAAAGTCAAAGGCGTGGTCGGCGTAGGCATCGGGCGCAAACAGCTGACCGGCGGCGGTCAGCTCGTCAATGTCGTCCAGCACATCGTTGATGTCGGCGGCGGTCACATCGGCGCGGTCCGCGTACTTTTTGGCGAGGGCTGCAGCAGCCTGCTCCCGGCTGCTGCCTTGGTCAATCAGGGCGATGGCGTCATACGCGACATCGTCCACGGCGTGTACGCTGCCGCTGTAGACATCCAGCACAATGTTGTAACCGCTTAATTTGTATTGATGGATCATGGTTTTCTCCGTTTTGTCAGGTTGGATATACGGCAGGCGGCCACGGGCGGATATGGAATCCGCCCCTACGACAACCCCTTGCGGGGGCACATTTCCTATGCGCCCCACCGCATCATATCATAGAAAATGCCGGGCTGCCATGCGGCACCCCGGCATCAAAGCCAGCAAAAATTACTTGTCGGTCTTCTCGCAAGGCTGGTTGGCAATGCCGCAGCTGGTCTTGCAGGCGCTCTGGCAGGAAGTCTGGCACTCGCCGCAGCCGCCGTTCAGCAGGCTCTTCGCCATATCGCGGGTCTCGAGAGTCTGGATGTGCTTCATAAAACAGTCACCCCTTTATACATTTTAGAATTATTACTATAATACATGAAAAGGGAGGGTTTGTCAATAGAAACCGTCTCTTGATTTTTGGTAGCGTTGTAGGGGCCGCACATGTGCGGCCCTCAACCGTATGGCAGATGCGCTTTTGCGGGAAAGCCGCGGGCCGGGCATGCCCGGCCCCTACAGAACGCGGATTTCTTGCGTGCTGCTTCCCCCAATATGCTTGATCCTTGTCCCGGCCTTTTCCAGTTCCTTACACGCGGCGGCCAGCGCCGCCGTCACCTCCTCGCCGGGGGCGATCAGCGGCACGCCGGGCGGGTAGGCCCAGAGGTACTCGGCGGCGGTCTGCCCTACGGCGCTCTGCATCGGCACAATGCGGGACGGGCGCAGCAGTGCCGCGCCGATCGTGCAGCGCACCGTGCCGGGCGCGGGCAGGATATGCGGCGCAGCGGCGGGCGGCGCTGCGGTCTTGTCCCACGCGGCCAGCACATCGGCCAGCCGGTCCAGCGCGTCCTCTGCATCGCAGGGGCTTGTCATTGCCAGCACATTGGGGCCGCAGACCATCTCCGGCTCAAAGCCGTTTTCCCGCAAATACGCCGCGCCCGCCGCACCGATCTGCAGCAGCAGCTTGCCGGCATCGTGCGCATAAAAGTCCGGGTGGGGCGCGTCCGCGCCGCAGCACAGGATGCGCGTGTTCTGCAGCTTTTTCGCTGCAGCGTCAAATCGGTCCAGCCGGGCGCGCCATGCGGCAAAGGCCGCGCACCCCTGCTGCGCCAGCCAGCCGGTGCAGCCGTCCAGACTGACGAGCAGCGGGTAGCTGGGTGAGCTTGTCTCAAATACATCAAGCTGACGCTCGACCTCGGCGGGGTCCGCAAGGCTGCCGTTCAGCTGCAAAAAGGCGGTCTGGGTCAGGCTGGGCAGCGTTTTGTGGGCGCTTTGCACGACAAGGTCGGCCCCCGCCGCGACCGCGCCGCCCTGCCAGCCGTACTGCGCGGCAAACGGCAGATAGTGCGCGCCGTGCGCCTCATCGACAAGCAGCGGCACGCCGTGCGCGTGGCAGAGCCTTGCAATGGACGCTATATCGCTTACAACGCCCTCGTAAGTCGGGCTGGTCAGGATGACGCAGCGCGCCTGCGGGTGCGCATCGAGCGCGGCAGCCACCGCGGCGGGCGGCACGCTGCCGTAGATGCCGAACGCCGCATCGACCGGCGGCGTCAGGTAATGGGCGGTCAGCTGCCCCAGCTCAAGGGCGTGATAGACGGCCTTGTGGCAGTTGCGCGCCACGATGACCTCACTGCCGAAGGGTGCCAGCGCGCGGATGCCCGCCAGCAGGCCGACCGTGCTGCCCCCCACCAGATACCAGCAGCGGCGGCTGCCGTACAGGGCGGCGGTGCGCTGCATGGCGGCGGCCAAAATGCCGTCCGCATCGTGCAGGTCGTCCGCACCGTCAATTTCGGTCATATCCCACGCAGCGCAGCCAAGCCCCGGTGCGGGCAAAGTGCGGCGCTTGTGGCCGGGCATGTGCAGCGGGTAGCGGGCAGCGGAGAGGGTTTCTAATTGTTGTTGCAGCGTCAATTTTGTCATAGCATACCTTATATAAAAAGCCTTCCCCCAAGTGGGGGAAGGTGCCCGAGGCCCCGCCCGAGGGCGGATGAGGGATGACTGTACCGTGCCCTCCCTTTTACGGCTGGCTGCGGCAGGCTCTCCCCTCATCAGCCGCCTGCGGGCGGCAGCTTCTCCCCCAAGGGGAGAAGCCTTTGGGGTTACGAAATCTCAATTTCTGCCTTACTGCCCGCCCGTGTCTTGGTCACGCGGATTTGGCGGGTCAGGCGGTCCTGCAGGGCCTCGACATGGGAGATGACGCCGATGAGCTTATCGCCCCCGGCCAGCCCGGCCAGCGTATCAACGGCCTTTTCAAGGCTGTCGGCGTCAAGCGAGCCGAAGCCCTCGTCAATAAACAGCGTTTCGATGACCACGCCGCCCGCGTTCTGCTGGATCGTATCGCTGATGCCCAGCGCAAGGCTCAGGGCGGCCATAAAGCTCTCGCCGCCCGACAGACTGCCCACCGGGCGGGTCTTGCCGGTGTAGGCGTCAAAAACATCGAGATCCAGCGCGGTCTTGCCGCTGACGGCCTCGCTCCGGCGGCGCAGCAGGCGGTACTGCCCGTCCGTCATGCGGGTGAAGCGCAGGTTGGCAGCCTCGACCACGCCGTCAAAATAGAACGCCTGTACATACTGTTCAAACGGCAGCTTGATTTTTCCGGTCAGGTTGCCGTTGATCGTTTTGGAGAGGTTGTCCCACATGGCCCGCTTTTCCCGGGCGGCGGCGCTCTCCCGCATGGCCTTGTGCAGGGCATCCAGCGCGGCGCGGTTGGTGTGCAGCCGGTGGACCGCCGCATCGCGGGCATCCATAGCAGCGGCGCGGTCCCTGCGCAGCCGGGCCAGCGCCTCCTGCAGGCGCTCCAGCGCATCGGGGTTATCCCGCTTGGGCATCGTCTCCTGCATCTGCTGCACGCGGGCCGTGGCAGCGGCGTGGCCTGCCTTGGCGTTGGCGGCGCGGCGGGTGGCGGCAAACTGCTGCTTGTCCAGTTCAGCCAACTGGCGGGTCAGGATGTCTGCCTGCTTGGCAAGGCTCTTGGCGCGGTCGGTCTTTTGCTTCAGCTTCAGGTGGTCGGCCTGCAGGCCGCGCAGCCCCTCGGCCAAGCTCTCCTGCTGGGCGGTCAGGGCGGCTTTCAGCTCGTCCGGTGTCAGCTCGGCGGCGGGCTTGCCCGTATAGCGGTCCCCGCGGCGGGCGAAAAATCCATCTGCGTCGCGCTGCAATGCCGCGCGCAGCTCATGCGCGTGGGCAGCGGCGTCACCGGCGGTGCGGCTGGCGGCAGCCGTTGTGCGGCGCTGGGCCGTCAGCTCCTTCTCGCGCTCCTCCAGCTGCTTTTCGGTGATGTGGTCCTTGGGCAGGGCCGCGATCTTGGGGTGGCGGGTCGAGCCGCAGACCGGGCAGGGCTTGCCCTTTTCCAGATCACGGGCCAGCAGGCCGGCGCGGTTGGCGTTAAGCTGGCGCTGCAGCGTGCTGTACTCCTCCTCGGCCTTGTCCAGCGCGGCCTGCGCCGCCACATAGGCGGTTTGGCGGTCTGCGGCGTCCTGCCGGGCCTTGTCGGCGTCCTGCAGCTGGCTTAAAAGCTGCCTGCAGTCGGCAGAAAGCCCCTCCGCCAGCTCAATGCGGTGGCCGGTTTTCAGCAGGTCGGCCTCAGCCTGGCTCAGCGCGGCGCGGTCGGCCTCGTTTTTGGCAATGCTCTCCTTGAGGCTCGCCGTCCGCTTTTCAAGGTCGGCCATGATGATGTCGGTCTGGTGCTCGACATCGGCGGCGCGCTGCTCCTCGGCGATGAGGCCGGCCAGCTGGCGGCGGCGGGCGGCGCGCTCCTCGGCAATTTTAAGGCCGGCGTCACCGCGGGCGATCTTCTCGTCCAGCTCCTTCATGACGGCGGTCTGGCGCTTCTCGTTCGCCTCATCGGCCTCAAGCAGCAGCTTGCCAAGCTCGGCGGCAGCGCCTGCGGCAAAGGGGTCGCGGTCGTCCTGCATTTCGGTTAGCTCGGCGGCGGTCTGCTCATCGGCGCCCTCTCCCAGCAGGGCACCTACATGCATCAAAAGTACATCATCCAGCCGTTTGCATTCTTCCTCGGCACGGCGGGCGTAGTCCACGGCGGCCTGTCCAAGGCGCTGGTGGTCGGCCGTGTCAAAAACGCGGCGCAGGATGGCGGCCCGCTCGGCGGAGGGGGCGTTCAGCAGCCGGGTGAAATCGTTCTGCGCCAGCATCGACACCTGTGCAAACTGCTTGGCGTCAATGCCCAGCAGCTTGACAACGGCGTCCGTCACAGCGGAGGCACCGCTGACCGGCTCGTCCGGCTCGCGGATGAGCTCGGCCTTGGCGGGCACCTTGACCATGCCGCTGCCCCGCTTGGCCGCGCGCTGCTGGTCGGGCCAGCGGCGCACCGTGTAGCTGCGCCCCCGGTGGGTAAAGGTCAGCTCCACCGAGGTCTCGGCCTCCGGTGCAGCAAAATCGCTGCGCAGCATCGTTGTTTTTCGATTTTCGCCCGAGGTCTCGCCGTAGAGTGCAAAGGTGATGGCGTCAAACAGGGCGGTCTTGCCCGCGCCGGTATCGCCGCCGATCAAAAACAGGCCGTTGCCGCCGAACGCCGCAAAATCCAGCTCTGTACGGCCGGCGTAGGGGCCGAAGGCGTTCAAGATCAACTTCCGGGGTTTCATTCGCTTTTTGACGCCTCCTCGCGCAGTTTTTTCACGGCCAGCACTTCCTCGGTCGTCAGGGCACGGCCGTTCATCTTGGTGAAAAAGTCCTGAAACAGCTCGGCAAAGGGCTTGCCCTTGACGGCCTTCGTCATATCGGCCGGCAGCGCCGCCGTGCCCTTGGGCTGGTAGTCGAGCCGCATCGCATTGGGGTAGGCCGCGCGCAGCTGGGCCATCGCATCGGGCAGCGGGGTCGGGTCGGTCAGGGTCGCCCAGATATAATCCTCGGTGTCGGTGGGGTGCGCGACCAGCTTGGCCAGCGGGCCGGTCAGGTGGCGCATGGCGCGGCGGGGCGTCAGCGGCAGCTGCTCGATCTTTTCGACACCGCGCTTGCCGATCCGCACAAGGGTGGCGGATTTCTGCATACCGCACTCGTCCAGATGGTAGCACAGCGGCGAGCCGGCGTACCGCACGGCGTCAATGCCGACCCGCTGCGCGCGGTGGATATGCCCGAGCGCCGCATAGCAGAAGCCCGCAAACCGCGCTGCATCAATAGAATCCACCGTGCCGACCGTCAGGGGGGCCGTCTCACTGCCGGCAAGCTGGGGCGGGCATACGCCGGAGACCACCATCTGGTGGGCCACCAGCACGCGGCGGGGAGCGGCAGGCTCACAGACGGCGAGCGCCGCGCCCACGGCGGAATCATAGTCGGAAATCTCGGCCTCGGGCAGATAGTGGCGCACGGTGGCCGCCCGCACAAAGGGCAGCAGGGTAAATTCAAGGGGGCCGTAGCGGTCATGCAGCACGACCTGCTTGGGCATGCCGTGGAACCGCCCGGCGATGTAAACGCCCTGCTCTGCCAGCAGGCCGCTGGCGAAATCAAGGCGCTCGGCGCTGTCGTGGTTGCCGGACACGGCCAGCACCGGTACATGCCGCAGCGAGAGCTGTGTCAAAAACCAGTCGAGCAGCGTGCAGGCCGCAGCCGGGGGGACGGGGGTGTCGTAGATGTCGCCCGCCAGCACCACGGCCTCGACGCCGTGCTTATCGCAGAGGGTCAGGATCTGCTCCAGAATAAAGCGCTGATCCTCCAGCATATCAAACCCGTTGACCCGTTTGCCAAGGTGCAGGTCAGCCAAGTGCAGAAGTTTCATAGTGTATCTCCAGATTTTGCGTTTACCGCGCTGCAGGGGCCGGACATGCCCGGCCCGCGGCCTTGCGGGGATGGGGTTCTTGCCGGAATGTACAGGGCCGGGCGTGCCCGGCCCCTACCCGGCAGCCTGCCGTTTGTAGGGGGCGGCGTCCTCGACGCCCCGCGGGCCGATGCAAGCATCGGCCCCTACAAATTCACTGCGTTACCGCCACAGCTTCTCCCATGTGGTAATATCCAGCGTCACGCCGGGCAGAACCTCCATCGGGGCGGTCTCTGCCTTGCGGAAGCGGCATTTCTTCGCAAAGCCCTCGGCCTTGAGGTCGCGCGCCCACACCTTCAGGTACAGGCGGCTGCGGCCATCCCCCTCGGCCAGCTTCTGGGCGTAGGCCACAACGCTGCGGCCGATGCCCTTGCCGCGGGCCTTCTCCTTCAAAAACAGGCGGCTCAGGCACATGGCGCCCGCCGGGCCGAGGTCGAGTGCAAAATAGCCCACCGGCTCGGTGCCGAGATAGACGAGGAAATAGTTGATAACGCCGCTGTGGATCTCGTCATCGGTCAGGATGTCGCTCTGGTACTTATCGGCCAGCGCGGCGGCGACCTTGGGCGTCAGCTTGGTGTAGTGCTGCACAAAAATTTCCTGTGCCAGCTCCGAAACCAGCTGCACATAGCGGGTCTTGGTAACTTGTTTAAATGTCGGGTTCATAGTAACTCCTTTTGTTAAACATATGCCGCCGTAGGGGCGCATTCTATATGCGCCCGTGCAGCTTACGGCAGGTGCCGCGGGCGGATATGGAATCCGCCCCTACATTTATTCAATGGTAACGCTCGCCTTCGCCGGCATACAGGCGGCCCAGTCGCCCTCGTTTTTCAGCACGCCGAACCCCTCGCAGAGGTGGTCGGGGCAGGGGCTGTCCACAAAGGCAATGCCGCCGTTTTCCACATGCAGGTGGATCGTGTACCGGCCGGTGTCGATGTCATAGTCGGCGTCCCTGCGCAGGTCGATGCGCTGCTCCGTCTGCGGCGTGCCGTAGCGCAGCACCGCCGTATGCCCGCTGCCGCCGGTGCGGCATACCAGCCAAAGCACCGCCGCCACGGCCAGAACCGCCGCAATGAAGATTATATTTTTGCGTTTGTTCGTCATTCTTTGTCAAATTCCAGTTCCTGCGCCATGCCGTCATACCCGGCCAGCGCTAAAGGGTAAGCTGTGCGGGCCGCAGCCAGCCCGGGGGCGGTGTCGGTCACGGCGGCGCTGTAGTGGGTCAGCCAGAGACGGCGCA
>JABLTR010088209.1_pt1 | contig 16117 bp, 13 predicted proteins | sample 7160071 | NCBI WGS metagenome assembly JABLTR01 (sample SAMN14651230, study PRJNA627086) | human gut metagenome | isolation source: feces | host: Homo sapiens
ACAAGGCCCACAGCGGCAGCTGCCGCTGTGGGCCTTGTTCTATTTGCAGATCCTGTACAATATCGGTGTGAAATCACAAAAGGAGGCATCCTATGACCGAGCACAGATTGACACCCCCGCAAATCCAGGCGTTTGCCCAACGCCTCCTGCAGGATGAGAAAAGCGCGGCCACAATCGAAAAATATATCCGGGACGTCCATGCCTTCGCCTGCTGGCTGGACGGACGAGAAATCAGTAAGGAGCTGATTTCCCAGTGGAAAGCCTATCTGGTGGAGCGGGACTACGCCCCCGCCAGCATCAACGCCAAGCTCTCCGCCCTGAACTGCCTGTTGGAATTTCTCGGGCTGAACGACTGCCGGGTGAAATTTCTGAGGGTCCAGCGGCGGCTGTTCCGGGACGTCGATCGGGAGCTGACAAAGAGCGATTACCAGCGCCTGCTGGACGCGGCATCCCGGTTGGGGAGAGACCGGCTGGGTCTGCTGGTGGAGGCTATCGGGGCCACGGGCATCCGGGTCAGCGAGGTGCGGTATCTCACAGTGGAGGCCGTCCGGCAGGGCAAGGCCGAAATCTCCCTCAAGGGCAAGATCCGTACGATCCTGCTGCCGGGAAATCTCTGCCGGAAGCTGCTGAAATTCGCCCAGAAGCAAAAGACCGCTTCTGGTGCAATTTTTCGCACCAAAAGCGGAAAAGAAATGAGCCGCCGACAGATCTGGGCGGAGATGAAAAAACTCTGCAAATACGCCGGGGTGGCGCCCCGGAAGGTGTTCCCCCACAATCTGCGGCACTTGTTCGCCACGGTGTTTTACCGGACCTGCCGGGACATCGTCAAGCTGGCTGACCTGCTGGGTCACAGCAGCATCGAGACCACCCGCATCTATCTGATGGCCTCCGGTGCGGAGCACCAGCGAACGCTGGACCGGCTGGGGCTCATCTCCTAAATCACGGAATTCGCATTCCGACATGAATGATTGAAAAAGAATAACCCGTCCTACATATTGATAGACAAATTCTAGCACAAAGGACACCTGCTTGCAAGAGATTTTACCCCTTTGGGCAGCAGAAAAAAGCCGGAAAAATGTCAAATTTTGTCCGGCCGTGGTTCCTGTGCCATTTTTTACGCCTGTGCCAGTCGCACGGGCTTTTTTTCGTGCTTGTTCTGCAGAGCTTCTTGCGTCAGCTCAGTCAGGCGCGGGATGGAATGCGAATTCCGTTGACAGGGGGTGCGGATATGCAGAATACGGAGGCCGGGGTGCGGGCTGACGCTGTCATCACATCAGAAGCAATCCAGTCCTATCTGGACAACCTCTCCCACCGGGGGCGGAGCCGGGGCACGGTGCAGATGTACCGCACCAAGCTGCGGGCCTTCTACGGCTCTCTGCTCCCGGACAAGCGGGTGGGACCGGACACGCTGGCCGATTGGCGCTCCGCCCTGCTGGAGGGCGGCTACTCCCCCAGCACGGTGAACACCCATCTGTCCGCCGTCAACGGGCTGCTGGAGTACATAGGGCGGCGGGACCTGCAGCTGGTGGGGCAGCTGGATGCCGCCCCTGCGGTCCAGCCGGAACTGACCCGGGCGGAATATCTGTGGCTGCTTCAAACCGCTCGGACGCTGGAAAAGGAGCGGACGTATCTGCTGGTGAAGGTGTTTGCTCTGCTGGGCATCCGGCTGGGCGAGCTGGGCCAGATTACGGTGGAGCGGGTGAAAGCCGGGCGGCTGTCCATTCTGGATAGCGGCGGGCGGCGGTATGTTCCATTCCCTGCCAGCCTGCGTGGCGAGTTGCTGGACTACATCCGGCGGCAGGGGCTGCGGACGGGCCCAGTGTTCGTGACCCGAAGCGGGAAGCTGATGGGGCGGACCCAGGTGACGGCGGAGATTCAGGCCCTGGGACTTGACGCCCGGGTAGAGGAGGCCAAGTGCAATCCCCGGTGCCTGCGGAAGCTGTGCCAGGCCACCCAGGCGGAGATTGACCGCAGCGTCCGGCTGCTGGTGGAACAGTCCTATGAGCGGATGCTGGACACGGAGCAGCTGACCGCCGGCTGGGCCGGCGGATAAGGGCAATTCCATCCACAGGGATGTTTACATAGATATTTTCTTGCCGAGAGGCGTAAAGGAGGAGAAGAGATGAAAAAACGGATCCTGTCGGCATTTCTGGTCCTGTGCATGATGCTGACATTGGTTCCCACCGCCGCCCTGGCGGCAGACCCCGGGGGCGGCAGCGGCAGTGACACCGTGACGGCGAATGACGGCAACGGCGTCGTGGTGAACAAGACGGTCAACTATGATGCGGATGACTACTCCCTGACCATGGAGGCCTATGTCACCAATGAGGTGACTGCGACCCAGACGACCACGCCCCTGGACATCGTCCTGGTGCTGGACGTCTCCGGGTCGATGGATGACCGTCTGGACGGACGGACCACCAAGATGGACGCCATGAAGAGCGCCGTAAATGGGTTCATCGACCAGGTGTCAAAAAATGCAGGAGATGCAGACAATGAAGTGACCCACCGGATCAGCATCGTCAAGTTCGCAGACGATAGCTATGCGACCGGGATCGGAGATGAGAATCTGGGGTGGCCGAATTACTACAATTACACGCAGATCGTCTGTGATTTTACTGACGTGGACGGCTCCGGTGTAACGGAACTGACCAAGGCCATCAACGGCCTGGATCCAGCGGGCGCCACCAGCGTGGACTATGGCCTGAACCTTGCAAAAGATGTCCTGAATGGGAAGTCGTCGCATTCATGGCAGACGTCCTTAAAGGGTGCCCGAGCGGATGCCAAGAAGGTCGTGGTAGTTTTCACAGACGGTGAACCCAACCACAGTAGCGGCTTTGATGAAGAGGTCGCGGCCGAGGCTGTCAATCTGGCTCATGATCTGAAGCAGGCCGATGTGACGGTCTACACCATCGGTATGTTTGAGGATGCGGATCCCTCCAATACTTGGAGTGACTTCAACGAGTACATGAATGGTGTGTCCTCAAAATATCCAGCAGCTACGGCCAGCGGAGATAATGGCCGACCTCCATTCGGTCAAGGAGCCTACTTCTCTGTAACCTTCGGTTCCCAAACCGAAGGCAGCTACTACTTCGCGGCGGACGATGCTGACGAGTTGGAGAACGCTTTCAGCACCATTGCCGACAGCGTGAGCAGCTCCAACGTTGCGGCCGGCGCAGAGACCGTGCTGTCCGACACCCTGTCTGGGTTCTTCACCTTCCCGGAGGGACTGACGGACGGTTCCCGTGATGTGACCGTCCAGTTCGTGCCGGTTGAAGGACAAAACGAAGATGGCAGCTACACCTGGAGAGATCCACAGCCTCTTGATAATATCAATGTCCAGGTAAATGCAGAAAACAAGACCATCACTGTTACGGGCTTTGACTACACGGAGAACGCGGTGACAAAGACCACCAATGCAGACGGTACCACCACCTGGTCCGGCAGCAAGCTGCTCCTGACGTTCCCCATCCAGCCCGATGTGGACGGCGACTGGAGCGACAAAAAGGTGTATCCCACCAACGACACCGGGGCAAATAAGGCCGGCCTGAGAGGCTATACGGTAAATAAAACGCCGGGTTCGCTGGAGCTGAATGAATCCCCCGAGGCGCCGGTGGAGACGTACAAGGTGGACTACGACTCCAACGCTAGTGATGCCACCGGCACAGTCGCGGACGACAGGTACTACATCACCGGCGGCACGGCCACTGTGTTCGAGAACACGTTCACCCGACCGGGCTACAACTTCACCGGCTGGAACACGCAGGCGGACGGCAACGGAACTCCCTATGCGGCTGGTGCCACCATTGACATCAAAGATGAAAATGTGACCCTATACGCCCAGTGGGAGGCCACGGCGGCCAGCTACAAGGTAGAACACTATCTGGAAAATCTGAACGGTGACGGCTACACACTGAAAGATACCCAGACGCTTCCCAGCACCACCGGTACAAATGTCACAGCACAACCGAACACCTACGAAGGCTTCACCTATCATCCGGAAATTGATGGAACGGTCGAATCTGGAACTGTCGCCGCAGACAATTCTCTGGTGCTGAAGCTGTACTACGACCGGAACGAGTATACGGTGACGTATCAATACAAGGGGACCGTCCCCGCAGGCGCACCGTCCGTGCCAGATGAACAGACCTACAAGTACGGTGAGACGGTACAAGTGAAAGATAAACCCTCCCTGGCGGGGTATGATTTCCATGGATGGTATTCTGACCAGCCGGACATCAACATAGATATGTCGGATGATGATGGAACATTTACCATTCCCGCACATGATGTAGTCCTCAAAGGTGCGTTCACAGCTCAGGGAGAAAAAACCTATACTGTGACATACGACCTGAACGGCGGCACGATTCAGCAGTCCGGCACCACCTATATCCCGCTGGTGTATCAAGGACTGCACTATGGTGATGACACGCCGGTGATCCCGGACCCCACCAAAGTGAGCGATGGATATATCTATGAGTTCACTGGATGGGCCCCGGAAGTTTCTGACACTGTGACTGGGGATGTCACTTACGTCGCACAGTATGAGGAAACCGGAACACCGGCAGGATATACTGTGACCTACCTGCTGGATGATAAGCCGTACGGAGCCATTGAGCAATATCGCTTGAACGAGGAAGTTACCGTACGCCCGCAGGCACCCGGAGCTACGCCCTGGGCAACTGATGACCTTTCAGAAAACCCGATCATCGGTGGGCTCTTCTATATGCCCGCCAATGATGTGGTTTTCACCGCCACCACCGGGGATGAGCCGGTAACCCCGCCTGCGGATAACTGCACCTACAGCGTCATCAGTCATTACCTGGACCGTGACGGCGAGGAAATTGCCAGTGAGTCCGAGGTGAAGGACAAGACCGGCACGGTCGGAACGCCGGTTACTGACCTATACACCACTGACAACAAGACGTACAATAACCAGCACTTCGTCTACGATCGGGCGGAACTGGATGACACAAAAATCCTTGGCAGTGAGACCTTGCACGCGGGCAAGAATATCATCGACGTCTACTACGACATCGATGAGCTGGGCCCCGATGAAGGGCCTGATGGAACCCCCGACAAGGATCAGATCGTCTTTACCTATGTCAGTAATAACCCCTCTATGGGCTCTGTGAATCGCGAGAGAGAAGTCGCCACCAGAGACGAAAATGGTATGGCTACTCCGTCCGGAGCAACGGCGACAGCGAACGCGGGCTATGAGTTCGTGCAGTGGAAAGACACCTACTATCAGAGCATTGATAAGGAACCTGGTATGGCCTCTCTGAAAGGACTGCCTTACGACGAGGACACCACCTTCACGGCGTACTTCAAGGAAGTCGGTAAGGAACCCGTGCCCTATATTAAAGTGGGCTTTCTTGCGATAAATGGAACATTTTCCGAGGAAAACTCCACTTATATTGAGGTGTTTATCGATGCCAATGCAGATGGAAAGTTTGTCCTCTCGGAAAGCGACATTCCGGAGGCGGCGCCTGACAACGGCTATGAGGGACCGGGTACCTGGACTTATAACGGAACAGCTGCAGAAGTACCCACACCCGGGCTCGAAGTGCAGGACAGAGATCTCTTCACTGTCACCTTTGCCCCTGAGGAAGCCGGCACAGAGACTGTGACGGTTACCTATCAGTGGGCTGGTGATGCGCCGGAGGGCGTTGCCCTGCCCGACCCAGACACCGTGGATTCTGGCAGCGACTATGTGATCCGGCAGCTCGACTCCAACCGGGTAGAAACCAGTGCCGGAATTTGGTACTTCCTGGGCTGGTACAACAATGACATCCCCTGCGGCTCCGTAATCGACGAAATCAAGGAAAGCACCATTCTGTGTGGACGCTGGGATTTCCAACCCCTGCCCAGCGATCGGCGGTTCGTTGTCACCAAGGAGGCAACGGAGGATTCCGTCACCGTGGGCGAAACCATCCACTGGACCATTACCATCACAAACCTGACCGATGCGACACTGACCCTAAAGGTCGAAGACCTGCTGAATGGCTGCGAACTGATGGATCAGGATGGTAAACCTGTCGAAGAAACGGTAACCGTCTCCGGTAATGCGACAATAAGCCTGACCGCCAGCTATAAAACAGAACTGGCGGATGCGGGCGCAATGATCCGAAACACCGTGGTGGTCACGGACACGGAAAATCCGGAGGATCCCGTGGAAGAGGACGCCCCTCCCGTGGAGGTGGAGCCCTACACCATCACCATCACCCCGGCGAACATCGAGATCTACACCGGCGGCACCGGTTACAGCGGTGTTCTGGATGCAAACGACACCCCTGTCAGCAGCACGACGCAGGGCCTGCCGGAGCCGGGTTATCACATCGATCTGCCCGAGTCTGTTGAAGCATGGCTCGAGAGCCATGATGTGGACCTCACACAGGCCGCAAACCTGGCGAAGTATCTGCGCTTCTACTACTACGACCAGGAGACCGGCGCGGCGATCCGCCGCTGGGATCTGGAGGACCAGGGCGTCTACTCGAGAGATGCAAGCGGCAACATAACCGCCTATGTCTACAGCCTGAGCCCGAACCAAATCGAGGGCGAGGACCAGGGCGTCAAGGTCCGGCTCCAGTTTACAGATGACGGCAATATCGTCACCACCGACAGCATCCGAATGGATGAGGACACGGTTTCCGCCAGCTATGAGATGACCATTTACGGCGGCGGCCTGGAGCAGAGCAAGATCCAAGCGGTGTTCTCCGCCGGCGGCGAGACGCTCACCTGCAATGTGGAGATCGGCACCGGCCACCTCCTGATCAAGAGCGTCACGAACGAGGGCACCACCATCAACGCCATTGCGAACAGCACTGACGCTGTGGATAGCGATCAGATCACCGCGGTTGACAGTGGTGCGGACTATTATGTCAATGACACCGAGGTCAATGTCCCCGCGGACCGCGTGCATCTGCTGGTGGACAGTGTCTCCAACAGCGACGCGTTTGATGCCGCTATGGGCGCCGACGCCATCTCCGAGGTTCAGGAGGAGGGTCATTCTCTCTCCGATGTCCAGTATGAGCTGGCCTATCTGGATCTGGTGGACTCCGCAAACGGCAACACCGTGGTGACCCTGGGCGATGACGATGAGCTGACCATCTACTGGCCCATGCCCGAGGACGCCGATGAGGACGGCGAGTTCTATCTGGTGCACTACATCGGCATGGACCGTGAGAATCCCACCGGAACGGACGAGCTGGCGTCCGCGCCGAATAAAGTGATCCCGGTTACCCGTGACGGCGATCATCTGGTCTTTACCACCGACAGCTTCTCTCCCTTCGTACTGGTTTACGAAAAGGATCGCTCCGGCGGTGGCGGCGGCAGCTCCGGTGGCGGCGGCGGTGGCGGCAGCCGTCCCACTCTGAACACCGAGGACCACTACTCCTACATCATCGGCTACTCTGACGGGTATCTGCGCCCCTACAGCAGCATCAACCGAGGCCAGGTGGCCACCATCTTCTTCCGTCTTCTGACAGACGAAACCCGCGAGGAGTACTGGAGCCAGGTCAACGACTACTCCGACTGCAACTCTGATCTGTGGTGCAACAACGCTATTTCCACCCTGAGCAAAATGGACATCATCGATGGCTTCTCCGACGGTACCTTCCGGCCCTACGCGCCCATCACTCGGGCCCAGTTCGCTAAGATCGCGGTGGGCTTCTTTGAGACCACGCGGGAGGACTATGAGGGGTATTTCACAGATGTGGACATTGGTGCCTGGTACACGGAGTACGTGGAGGCGGCCGCCCGTGTGGGCCTGATCGAGGGCTTTGGCGACGGGACCTTCCGGCCCAACAGCAACATCACCCGGGCGCAGGCCTGCGTGATCGTGAACCGCGCCCTGGGCCGCGCCCCGGACGAGGACCGGCTGCTGGACGAGGACGAAATGCTCACCTGGCCGGACAACACACCGGATGACTGGTTCTACGCCGATATGCAGGAGGCCACCAACAGCCACGACTACACCTGGATCACCGTGGACGGGGAAAAGGTGGAGAAGTGGACGGACAAGCTCCCGCAGCGGGATTGGGCGGCTTTGGAGAACACCTGGTCCACGGCACACTCCGCCCCCGGCGGTGAGGTGACGAAGTAACGCTTTCCCGTCTTGTGTCAAAGCAAGGCATGGGATGACAACTGAGAGAACGCCCCCCGGACGGAGCTGCGGCTCCGTCCGGGGGGTATGTGTCATGAGCACATAGATTCGGAGTTCAGGAATTACGGCACTGTAAACAATAAAAATCTGTCCGCTCATCGCATAATCCCTCACGCAGTTTTTCCGCAGGCCCTCTTGACATCGCTGCCCCTCTGCTCTATGCTGGACATGGGTGGAAGCCGAAGCTCGCAGCTTTCCGGTGAGGTCCACACCCCGGTGGACCTCAGACATTCATGGGCCTCGTAGGGCAACCAACACCACCCCTGTACGAAAGGGAATTTCCATGAAGCTCTTCAGTATTTGGCGCTGTGCCGGCAGCGCGGGTGTGTACCCTTCCGTCGAAGGCGGAAAGGACATGAATGCGCGACTCTGTCGTGATCACGTATCGTGGGCAGCAAGTATCGGTGCCAAAGGAGGTCGCAGACTTCCTGGAGCGGGATCGGAAGCGGGAACAGGCACGGGAAAAACAGGACGAAAGGCACCTGAGTAAAAGTGAGTTTGAAACGGCGCTGTCCTGTTCGGAACACGTCAGGCGTCCCGTGGAGGATGCGGCGCTCTGGAACCTCCAGCTTGAAACTCTGCGGGAAGCCGTCAGGAGCCTGGGTGACCAGGATTGGGATCTCATCGAACTCCGATATGGCAGAAGCCTGACCATGGAAGAGATCGGGATGATCTACGGTGTATCGAAGGCGGCGGTATCAAAGCGGCTGAAAAAGCTCCACGAACAGCCGAGAGACTCTGTCATTTGACAGAGTCCCTCGGCTATTTTTGCTCTCTGGATTTTAACTGATTCCAGACCACGCTCCCGTCCAAACTGGACGGGAGCAAAATCTTTCAAAATATTTTTCACTTTTTTGTTTACAAACCGCCTCTGAGTGTCCTTATCAGTAGAGGGTATTTTTTCCGGCACTCGGAAACCTGACCCTGGCCGTAGTCAGGAATGCCCGAATCAAAGTATCTGTCAGGAGTGGTGATGATGAATTTGTTGGGCCGGCGTCAAAAACAGCTGCTGCGGTTCCTGACCGCTGACGCGGAGAGAGAAACCCTGGACTACATCCTCCAGGGGATGCGGGAGGTCCTGGGTGATGAGACGTCGGGCGAAGACGCGGTGCGGACCTATCTGAAAGAGCCGGACAAGCCAACCTTGCTCAGTACGGAGCAGCAGCTGGTCGCCATGGACAAGCTGCTGGAGTGCGCGGAGGTCAACTTCCGAACGCTCTGTGATCTGATCCGCTACCAGCAGCTGAAGGACGCCGGCGTGGTCAGCTCCGTGGATGAGTTCCTGCGTCTGGTCCATCCAAATGATGTCCGCGATGCTTCGAAGGAGGATGCTGATTGAAAAAAATTCAAGCCCCGGCAAAAGGGCTGCCGGGTCAGCTGCTAGACTGAACGCACAAACATTGGAGCGGGGTCTACTGAACAGGAGGTGCGCATGAAAGAGTCCCATTACAAGAGCTATGATGACCTGCCGCTGTTTCTCAACGCGAAGATGGTGGCAAGGGTGCTGGGCGTGTCACCGTCCAGCGGTTATGAGTTGCTGCACGAGCCGGGCTTCCCGGTGCTGCGCGTCGGCAGCCGGATGGTGGTGCCCAAAGAGCGGTTCATCCAGTGGGTGAGTGATCACACAGGAGGCGGCGGTTGAAGCACAACAGCTATCGAGACGGTTTCTTTCTGCCCAACGAGGTGTTCCAGCTGGGGCTGGACTATGGTGAGTTGGCGGTCTACAGTTTCCTGAAGCGGTGCGAGAATCGAAAGACACATCAGTGCTGGCCCAGCATCAAGACGATTGGGAAAGCGGTGGGCATGAGCGAGAACACCGTGCGCAAGTACATCCGTCAGCTGGAAGAGCGGGAACTCATCGCTACAGAGTCGACTGAGGTCGTCACCAGATCCAGCGGGAGGCGCAACGGCAATCTGCTGTTCACCCTCCGGCCGATCCAGGAGGTGATCGATGACCACTACTCACATCAGCTGGAACAGTTAGAACTGGCCGCGGAGCGTCAGCGGATCGCAAAGTTCATCCAGAAGCGGGAGACCCCGGCGTGACCGCCTGTAGGCCGCTGTGTGCCCCGTTTGCGGGAGGGGCGGAGTCCCTGCCCCTCCCAGCGGTTTTGGACGGATTCGGCCCGTTTTGGGGATTTTACGAGGGACGAAAAAAAGAGCAGGATAAAAGCCGGCGTCGCCGGTGGCGCCTCCGGCCGGTCACATCTGCCCGCAGTGCGGGCAGTTCCGGGAGTTTCGCGGACGGTCAGAACCGGGGTCAAAATCCGGCCTGTGCTGTCACTTCCGCGGTCACTATCCCCACAAACCTACTGCCACAACAAAAAAACAGGGGTCATACCCTGGAAAGGAGCCGCTTTTGAACAGAAAAGAGAAATTTGCCCTGTACCTGACGCCGGAGAAAAAAGCGATCCTGGAACGCCGGTATCAGGAGGACGGGAGCCGCAGCCTCACCGCCTTCATCGAGAACGCCGTGGATTTTTATCTGGACTACCTCAGCGCCAACAACGCCGGTCTGTTCCTCCCCGCCTCCATCAAGTCCTGCCTGGATGGACGGCTGGGTCAGCTGGAAGACCGTCTGTCCTCCCTGGCCTTCAAGCAGGCGGTGGAGCAGGACATGGTGGCCGGCATCCTCGCTGACGTCTACCAGTTCAGCGACGAGGATCTGCGCCGCCGGAGAGCGGAGAGCGTACAGAATGTGAAGAAAACCAATGGCCGCGTCTCGCTGGAACAGCGGGCACGGGAGGTCTGGGAGGACGATGAGTGGCAGGATTGATCTTGAAAAGCCCCTACCTGAAGTGCGGCGATGGTCATTCTGCCAGCGGATACCTCCACTACATCGGGACCAGGGAGCGGGTGGAACTGCTTCCGGATGACCGTCCGCCAACCAGAAAGCAGGAGCAGATCATCACGAAACTGGTGAAAGATTTTCCGGATGTCAAAGAGCTGAATGAATTCTCCGACTACAAGGACAAGCCTACCAAAGCCAATGCCTCCGCGTTCATCACCAGGGCGCTGGAGGAAAACTGGTCACAAATCCAGCAATCGGATGGCTACATGAAGTACATCGCCACCCGGCCCAGGGTGGAGCGATTGGGGGACCACGGTCTGTTCAGCGATGAGGACGGCGTGGACTTGGCAAAGGCTATGGAGGAACTGGATCAGTACACCGGCAACGTGTGGACGCACATCCTCTCCCTGAAACGGGAGGATGCCGCCCGCCTTGGCCATGACAACGCCAAAGCGTGGATGAACCTCCTCCGCGCCAACCGCAACGACATCGCCGCCGTGATGAACATCCCGCCAAATCACTTCCGATGGTACGCCGCCTACCATGACGAAGGGAACCACCCCCACGTACACATGATGGCGTGGTCAGCGGTACCCGGTGAGGCCTATCTCACCAGAGAGGGTATCCGCAAGATCAAGTCCACGCTCACCAATCAGATCTTCCGTCAGGAGATGCTCTACACCTATGAGCAGAAGTCCCAGTCGCGGGATGAGCTGGTGCGGGAAGCTCGGCGGGCCATCCGAAAACTCACCCAGGAGATGGCGCGAAGTATCTGCTCTCACCCTGAGATCGAGCAGAAGATGGAGCAGCTGGCCGGACAGCTGGAGGTTGTCAAGGGCAAGAAGTCCTACGGTTATCTCTCCAAGCCGGTGAAGAAAAGCGTGGATGAAATCGTGGACAAGCTGGAGGAGCTGCCGGTCGTTCATGCGTGCTACGACCAGTGGCGCAGGCTCCAGGGTGAGGTGGAGAGCTACTACCACGACAAGCCCAGAGAGAAGAAAACACTGTCTCAGGAGAAGGAGTTCCGTCAGATCAAGAACACCGTCATCCAGGAGGCGGAACGCATTCGATTGGGGGAGATCACCTTCGAGGATGGTGACTTGTCTGAGCACGATGAGGCGGAACAGGCGCAAAGCGAGTCCTCCGCCTGCTGGGATCTGCGGCGAATCATCCGGGATGAAAGACTTTCGCTGGAGGAACGGGATGACGCGGCAGAGGAGCTGGAACGGCTGGCGGAACAGGGTGATCTCCACGCCCAGTACCTGATGGGACAGCTCTACCGGGATGGTCCTCTGCTGATCCCAGACAGTCAAAAAGCGAAGCACTGGCTCACCCAGGCGGCAGAGCAGGGATTGCCGGAGACACAGTACGCTCTGGGAAAACTGCTTCTCTCCGACGATCTTGAAGTCCGTGATCCGGACGAGGGCATCCGCTGGTTGAAAGAAGCGGCTGGGAACGGCAGCCACTTTGCCGCCTACCGGCTGGGCAAGGCGTATTTGACCAGCGAGGTGATGGTCAAAGATTCCGCAACAGCAGTAGAGTGGTTCATACGGTCAGCAGAGATGGGCAGCCAGTATGCTCAGTATATGCTGGGCAAGTTGTATCTGACGGGGCAGGATGTTCCTCAAGATCAAGCCCAGGCAATGATGTGGTTCAGCCGGTCCGCTGACCAGGGAAACCCATACGCACAATTCTTCCTGGCGCGGCAGGATGTGATATTCGGCTGCCCTCTGTGATGCTGGCGGTCACCCACCTGCTCTACCACATGAGCCGGATCTTTGACGATCACTCGCTGCCTCGTTCCAACACTGGTCTACGCATCGACCGGAAGCGCCGCCAGAAGCTCCAGGCGAAGCGTATCGCTCTGGGACACAAACCGGATGACCATGAGGCGGAGCAGAACCAGGGCGACATGACTATGAAGGGATGGTGAGCCGTGCGAGAAAAGAAAAGGGCCTCCCGCGTTTGCGGGAGGCCCGACGGCTCATGACGTCCCCTCTACTCCGCCCACATAGAACTCGGCCATATCCTCCAGCCGCAGGCAGGCCAGGCGTCGGTGGGCCGTCTTCATGCTGCCGCAGCCGCAGTCGATGTCGAGGATGCCGTCTCCGTGCCAGATGGAGAAGTCCTCATCGCGCCTGTCCGTGAGGAACCTTGTGGGCGTGTGGCCGACAACGCAGATGGCGTCCGGAAAAGGGCTTCTGCTGTCCGGCTCCACCCGGCCCAAGATGCGGGTTTCGTGGTCCTCTCCCGGATAACCGTGTACCAGATGAAACCTCTGCCCTCCCACTGTCAGGTCCAGATGGTCCGGCAGGCCGGCGAGGAAACGCAGGATCGCGTTCCGTTCCTGGTGCGTCCGGTGGTAGAGCAGCTCCCGGTAGGTAGACGAACCTCCGTTCATCCGCCAGAGGTCCCGGGCGCCGAATTCGTTATTGGGTCCCAGGGTACTCAGGCACATCTGCTCGTGGTTGCCCAGGAGCATAGTCATATTGGTCGCAGCCATGATCCTCTGAAGGATGTCCACGCCCAGAGTTCCTCGGTCGATAACGTCCCCCAGAATGTACAGATAGTCCTCATCAGAGAACCGGATCAGCTCCAGCATCTGCTCAAACTTATCCAGCTCACCGTGGATGTCCGATATACAGTAAATCACCGCCCGCACCTCCTGCCTGAAAAGTGATGCCCGTATCTTACCATAGGATGTCCGCGGATGCAACGGCGATACCCCCCTCAAATTTTGCAGGGCAGTAAACAATATAAGGCTTCCACCTCAAGGGGCCGTAAATGATAATTCTTTCTGAACTCTGTTCTCCATCTCTGGCTATTTCCTAATTCTATGGTATCTGTGTGTTGCTGAATAGGAGGCGAGCAATATGGCAAAAAAGCGAGCCAATGGTGAAGGGAATATTAGGAAAAGAAAAGATGGCCGCTGGGAAGGACGATACACCGCCGGTTACGATCCTAAGAGCGGCAAACGGATCATCAAAAACGTACTGGGCCGCACCCAGGCGGAGGTCAAGGAGAAGCTGAAATCCGCCATCACGGAATCACAGGGTATTAAAGTTCGGAAGTCGGAGGACGAGTACACGGTGGCAGAGTGGCTGCGGACCTGGTACGAACTCTATGCTAAACCCAACATCCGCCCTACTACGGCACGGTCCTATCAGGGCAGTATTGAACTGCACATCGTTCCACGGATCGGCAGCATCAAGCTGAACAAGCTCACCGGCCGGGACATTCAAAAGCTCTACAAAGACCTGATGGAAAACGGCCGGCTGCGAAAAGCCCAGAAGAGCAAGCAGCCGGGACTCAGCAGCACCACTGTCCGGGGCATCCACATGATGCTCCACAATGCCCTGGACCGGGCGGTGAAAGAGCGGCTCATCCTCCGCAACCCCACCGAGGACTGCATCATCCCCCAGGATGCGGTGGACCTGCTGGTCCGGGAGCACGAAAAGCACCCGGAGAACCCCTACCTCTTCCCATCTCCCCTTACCGGCGGGATGTATCACCCGGACAGCGTAGTAAACCTCCACAAGAAGATTCTGAAGGACGCCGGCCTGGAGCACATCCGATTCCATGATCTGCGGCATACTTTTGCCACCATGGCCCTGCAGAATGGGGTGGATGTAAAAACGGTGTCCAACATGCTGGGCCACTACGACGCCGGATTCACCCTCCGCACCTACACCCATGCCACCCGGCAGATGCAGGAACAGGCGGCGGAGAAGATGGGGAATTTTATAAAACAGGTCCTGTAATCCCGAAAGAAAAATCACCGGGCAGGAGGGATTCCATCCTGCCCGGTGCTCTTGTGTCCGTTGGTTCGTTTCGTGATGTGGGTCACGGTGTGGGTCTTGCGCCGGAACGCCATGACGTCTTCCGCAAATATGGAATTTTTTACAGCAAAAAGCACCTGAAATCCATGGATTACAGGTGCTTTTTGGAGCTAATGATGTGACTCGAACACACGACCTGCTGATTACGAATCAGCTGCTCTACCGACTGAGCTACATTAGCTTATCAATTCATGACATGGTGTTTTGGGAAGGGCACATCCAGAACAGGATATATTTTATCATATTTTTTGACGGACGTCAACAGATTCTTTTGATTTCCTGCCACACTCTCTGCATAGCAATTCCTGTATATTACATTTTGTATTTTGAAGGAATTCTTTCAAAATATTTTCAGGCGATTAGCCTATTTCCTACGCTTTTCCCCCGAATTCCGCCCATTACAACAGGAAATTCTGTTGTGATTTTCCCAAGAAACTTCGACAAATTCTGTCATTATTTTCTGTTGACTCCCTTCTTTTTGCAGTCTTCCGTTCTTTTCAGCATTTACATAATTTATTTGATAATTTCTTTTTACAAAGAGTTATTCACATTTTCCACATGATTTTCCACACGCGAATTTTCTATTTATTTTCAATATTTTTTTGTAAATTGTATAAATTTACCATCTTCTCTTTTTGCGCTTTTCCACCGCCCAAAAAAGCGTCTAAACTTTACATAATGTTTTACCTTCAAAAAGTTCTCCGCCTCTCCTGCCTGTTTTTCCAAAAGTGAACGGCAAATGAAGACCACCCGAGCTGCGCCTTCACAAAAAGCAAGGTATCTGGCTTTACAGATGCAGCCTGCATAAGCTCGTTATGCATTTTCCAATAAATCAGGCGGCCGCTGACGCGGCCGCCTGATTCAGTCTGCAATGTCCCGTGTAGCATAGGCGTTCAGCTCCATGCCAGCCGTATGCCCTGCCAGATATTCATAATACCCCTGGGCGCCGATCATGGCACCGTTGTCGCCGCAGAGTTTCAGCGGCGGCAGGTATAACCGGATGTCTGCCGCCTCGCAGGCCCGACGAAGATCCTCCCGGATGACGGAGTTGGCCGCTACGCCGCCGGCGGCGCAAAGCACGGTGCGGCCAGTCTGCTTTGCCGCCTCCATGGCCCGGGGCACCAGTGTATCGCTGACAGCCTGGGCGAAGTCCCGAGCCAGCGCTGCCCGGTCCAGAGACTCCCCCACCTGCTGAGCATGGTGGGCCAGGTTCACCACCGCCGTCTTGAGGCCGGAGAAGCTCATGTCCAGCTCTGCCCCGACCACATGGGCGTGGGGCAGGGTGTACACCCCGCCCGGGGACTGCCGGGCCAGGGCGTCCAT
>JABLTR010006003.1_pt1 | contig 16113 bp, 13 predicted proteins | sample 7160071 | NCBI WGS metagenome assembly JABLTR01 (sample SAMN14651230, study PRJNA627086) | human gut metagenome | isolation source: feces | host: Homo sapiens
GCGCAGCTGTTCGCGACGAAGGAGCGTTACAGATGCGGCCTGCCCCTTGCGGGTACTCATCGGCCCACATTTTTGAACCCATTCTTTTCTTTCTCCTGCTGAGAAAGAAAAGAACGGTTTCAATCTTCCAAGAAAAGAAAGCGGGCTTTTGAAACCGGAACTGCAAACCGTGCCGCCATCATGTGACAGCTCAGTTACCCTGTCATATTTGCCCGCCCCAAATCACCCCAAACTGTGACCTAGCGCAGCGGTCACAGTTTGGAAAGGAAGAAGGAGCCAGCGGATATGGAGTTTTCGCCGCCCCTGCGGAAACGGAATGGAGCTGGCTTCTTCTGACGCCGCGGCGGGGACGAGCCGATGAGGGCATCGGCCCCTACAAAATGAAAAATAGCAAAAAACAGCCGCCCTTTCAGGCGGCTGTTTCATTCTCAGTCCTTATTGAAGATCTTGAAGATCTCATCAATATCGTCAATATCCTCGGCGGCCTGGGCCTTGGCCTTCTCGCTCGTCGCAGAGGTATACGCGCCGAGCTTGTTGGCCGGCTGCTGCCGCTGCTTGTCGTCAAAGCCGGTGGCGATGACCGTGACGCGCATCTCATCCTCGAGGTTGTCGTCGAACGCTGCGCCGAAGATGATGTTCGCCTCGGGGTTCGCCGCTTCCATGACGATGTTCGCCGCGGTCTCGACGTCGTCAAGAGCCAGCTCGCTCGAGCCTGCCACGTTGATCAGCACGCCCGTTGCGCCGTTGATGGACGTCTCCAGCAACGGGCTGGAAACGGCGGCCATCGCGGCCTGCTCGGCCTTGTCGCGGCCTGCCGCAGTGCCGACGCCCATGTGCGCGTGGCCCGCATCCTTCATGATCGCGGATACGTCCGCAAAGTCGAGGTTGATGATGACGTGCTCGCTGTAGCCGACCAGCTCGGAGATCGAGCTGACCGCCTGCTTCAGCACATCGTCCGCAATGCCGAATGCGTTGGCGAAGGTGATCTTCTGGTCGGTGACAAATTTCAGCCGGTCGTTCGGGATGATGATCAGCGAGTCGACCTTGTCGGTCAGATTTGCGATGCCCATCTCGGCCTGACGCATCCGGTTCGCGCCCTCAAATTTGAACGGCTTGGTCACAACGCCGACGGTCAGAATGCCCTTGTCATGCGCGATCTGCGCAATGATCGGCGCCGCGCCGGTGCCCGTGCCGCCGCCCATACCGGCGGTGATGAAGACCATGTCGGTCCCGTCGAGGGCCTGGGAGATGACGTTCTTAGACTCCTCGGCGGATTTCTGGCCGATCTCGGGCTTAGAACCCGCGCCCATGCCGCCGGTCAGCTTTTCGCCGATCTGGATCTTGTTCTCACACTTGGATTTGTTGAGGTCCTGCTTATCGGTGTTGACCGCGATGAACTCCACGCCGCCGACGCCGCTGCTGATCATGCGGTTGATGACGTTGTTGCCCGCGCCGCCGACACCGATGACCTTGATATTAACTACCTTTTCCTGAAAATCTGCCATTTGACTTCCTCCTATGTATGGACCGCCCGAATTTCGGCGTTCGCAAGATCCGTAAAAATATTTTTCACTCTATTTTATACTGAAATGTCTCCGCGGTCAATAGAAATCTGGAAAAATCGTCATATTTCTCCGCATCCATCCTTATCCCGCTGGCTGGAACGTCGCTTTTTTGTTCGCCGCATCGGTCAGATCGATGGTTCCGGCCTGAAAATCGCTCAGCTCCGCGAGGATGCTCGTCAGATACTGGATCTTATATGCCAGATCGTCCGTGCCGCCGAGCCGGATCGTGTACCGGTCGTCATACTGCACGACGATGTCATAGTCCTTTTCCACGTTGATAGACGCCACATGCTCCTGGATCCCCGTACCGTCCAGCCCGGACAGCACCGCGAGCGCCGCGTCGAGCCGGCTCTGCTCCACCGCCGTGACCGTCATGCCCGCCGCCGGGGCCTTCACGCTCACGCCGAGGATCTGCGGCTGCCCCTCCGGCAGCTCACCCTCCACCTTCTCCAATGCCTTGCCCCGGCTGTTGACGAGCCACGTGGTGTTCACGTCGGTCTGCACAGCGAAGCTCGCCTCGCTCTCCTGGATCTGAATGACCACGGTATCGGGCAGCGAGCGCACGATCCCGCGCACCTCCTCCACATACGGCAGCGCCGCGAGGATGTTGCCCGCCGTCGTGGCCTTGTTCACCAACAGCAGGTTGTCGCCTGGCTCAATGCCAGACGCAGCGATCACGTCCTCTGCCGAGTAGAGCGTGTTGCCCTGCACCTCGATCGTCGTCACCTTGAAGAAGATGGCCACGCCGAAGACGATCGCCGCCACAACGGCCAGCATAATGATCAGCCGCACGGCCACGCCGCTGGACGGCCGCCGGTTTTTTGCCTGTTTTTTTCTTCCTGCCATGATGATGTTTCCCCTTTACCGCCGCTTTTATCCGGCAGAGATTCGTTCGATGTCCGCGCCGAGCGCGCGGAGCTTCTCCGCGAAGCGCTCATAACCCCGGTCGATATGTGTAAGTCCGGTCACGCGGCTCTCGCCCTCGGCCTGCATCGCCGCGAGCACCAGCGCCGCGCCGCCGCGCAGGTCGCGCGCGGTCATATCCGCGCCAGTGAGCGCGCGTACTCCGGAAATATGTACTGTATTATGATGAATTTCCAACCTTGCGCCGAGCTTTCGCAGCTCCGGCACGTGGTGGAACCGGTCTTCAAAGACCGTCTCCCCGATCCGGCTCTCGCCCTCTGCACGCAGCAGCGCCGCCGTCAGAATGGCCTGACAGTCGGTCGGGAAGCCTGGGTATACGTCGGTTTTCACATCTGGGATCGTTCCGATCCTTCCGCTTTTTCGGAGCAAAACGGAATCCTGTTCTTCCAGCAATTCGCAGCCGGCCTGCCGCAGCAGCGCCGTGACGCTTCGCACCGTGCGCGCATCCGTCCGTCTGAGCAGGATCTCTCCGCCGCAGCCCGCCGCTGCACATAAAAACGTCGCCGTCTCGATGCGGTCCGGCTGGACGCAGTATGTCGTCCCGTGCAACGGCTTTCCGCCGCGTATCTGTAGCTCCGCCGTTCCAACCCCTGTGATCTCCGCCCCGGCGCTGCGCAGAAAGTTCACCAGATCGGTGATTTCAGGCTCTTTTGCCGCATTTTTCAGCACCGTTTTTCCAGGGCAGCCCAGCGTAGCCAGAATTGCGTTCTCCGTTGCGCCCACACTGACATGCGGGAATTCGATCGTCGTCCCGCGCGGCGCTTCCCACGAGATCTCGTAAGCTCCGTCCGCCTCCGCGCAGCGCGCGCCCAGCTGTTCAAACGCCCACAAATGGTAATTGATTGGCCGTTCGCCGAGCGGGCAGCCGCCCGGCAGCGGGACTTTTACGGAGCCCCCAACAGACAGCAGCGCACCTGCGAACAGCACCGATGAGCGCATCCGAGCGGCAAGCGCAGCGGGCACGGTCGTCTCCGTCAGCCCCGCCGCGTCCACGACCACCGCCGCGCCGCACCGCTCCGCCCTCGCGCCGAGCGTGCGCAAAATGGCGAGCGTCGTCTCCACGTCGGCGATCTCGGGGCAGTTATACAGCACGCAGGGACCCCGGCAGAGAACCGTCGCGGCCAGAATGGGCAGCGCCGCGTTTTTCGCGCCGCTCACCGCCGTCTCGCCCCGGAGCGGCCCCGCACCCCTGATCTGAAAATATTCCATGCTCTTCCCTCCACAATCCGGATGGTTTCCCCATCCTATGCGGAGGTTCCGGGCCGCGTGTCAGTGTTTGCTCAGCTCCAGCGCCGTCTGATAGATGCGTTCCGCCGCATCCACGACGGCCAGATTGGCCGCCGCCGCGCGCATTTCGCGGCAGCGTTCGCGGTCGGAGAGCAGCTGTTTTGCGGCCTCGTAGAGGCTGTCGCCGTCACATTCGTTTTCCCGGATGACCACGGCGGCGCCGTTCTTTTCGAGCACCCGCGCGTTCTTTTCCTGATGATTGTCCGTCACATTCGGCGACGGCACCATGATGCACGGCGTGGCCGACGCGCAGACCTCGGCGATCGTCGCCGCGCCCGCGCGGCAGATGATGAGGTCGGCCGCCGCCATCACCTGCGGCATATCATAGATATATTCCCGCATGTCGAGCCGCGGGTGGCTCTTCAGGTCGACGCCCTGTTCCTTTACATACTCCGGCATCCAGCGCCAGCCGAACGAGCCGGTCGCGTGGATGTGGCGGTAGGGCGTGCCGTCGTCCTGTTCGCGCTTCATGAAGCGAGCGATCTTCTTATTCATCTCCCGCGCGCCGAGGCTTCCCCAGCAGGAGACGATCAGCGGCTCGTCCCCAAGGCCGAGCGCCGCGCGCGCCTCCGCGCGGTTCGTATAGAGAAAGCTCTCGCGCACCGGCGTCCCCGTGACGACGACGCTGTCCGGGTCGGAATACTGCCCCCGGCTCTCCGGGAAGGAGACCATGATGCGCGTGACGTTCTTTTCGACCATCCGCGTTGTCAGGCCCGGCACGGCGTTCGACTCATGCACCGCTGTCGGGATGCGGAGCCTGCCGCCCACCTTCAGCGCCGGGAAGCTCGCATAGCCGCCCGTGCCGACGATGACGTCCGGGCCGAACGCGCGGATGACCGCCTTGGCCTTGCGCATCGAGCCGGACATGTGCAGCAGCGTTGTCACATTGTGCCAGACGGCCTTCGGCGTGAAGCTGCGCTGGTAATTTGAAATTTTCAGCGTCTCGAGCCGGAAGCCCTCGCGCGGGACGATGCGGTTTTCCATGCCGTCCTCCGCGCCGATAAAGAGGATCTCACAGTCTGGGTGCCGCTCCTGCAGGAGCTTTGCGACGGCGATGGCCGGATAGATGTGCCCGCCCGTGCCGCCGCAGGTAAAGATGACTTTCATAGCATCACCTTATAGCAACTTATTATCATTTTGTCTCGAAACGGCCAGGATCAGGCCCATTTCGAACAGCTGGATAAGCAGCGCCGTGCCGCCGTAGGAGAAGAACGGGAGCGAAATACCCGTCGCGGGCAGGAAGTTCGTCACGACGCCGATGTTCAAAAACACCTGCAGGGCCAGATGCGTCGTCAGGCCCGCCGCCATCAGCGCGCCGAAGCGGTCGCGCGCGTGCATCGCGATCCAATACCCGCGCAGGATCAGCAGCACGAACAGCAAAATCACCACCATCGCCCCGACGAAGCCCAGCTCCTCGCAGACGATGGGGAAAATGTAGTCGTTGTGCTCCTCCGGCAGATAGAGATACTTCTGCCGCCCCTTGCCGAGGCCGAGCCCCATCAGGCCGCCGGAGCCGATGGCATAGAGCGACTGCAGGATCTGATAGCCGGTATCGGTCGGGTCGGACGCCGGGTCGCGCCAGGCCGTGACGCGGTCGCCCGCGTAGCCCATGCGCGTCAGATAGATGACCGCGAAGATGCCGACGAGCACGCCGCCCGCCACGAACCACCGCAGCCGCACGCCGCCGAGGAACATCATCACCGCGCCGAGCGCGAGCATGATGAGGATACACGAAAAATGCCGTTCCAGCGCCACGAGGCCGCAGATGACGACCAAGATGGCCGCAAACGGCAGAATGCCGTAGCGGAACGTCTGCATCTTCTCGCGGTAGATCGACATCAGCGATGCAAACGACATCACGATGGCCACCTTTGCCAGCTCCGACGGCTGGAAGCGGATGCCCGCCACGGTGATCCACCGCTTCGCGCCGTGCGACGCCTCGCCGATGAACGGCACGAGCAGCAGGAAGAAGACCGACACGCCCAGCACGATGAACGACGCGAAGCGCCACATCTGATAGTTCAGCCGCGAGATGAACAGCATCACGCCGATGCCGAGCACGGCGAAGATGGCCTGCCGGGCAAAATAATACGTCGACTTTCCCGTCTCCTGATAGGCGCGGGCATAGCTCGCCGAGAACATCATGATCACGCCGATCAGCACCAGCAGCACCGTCAGCGCCAGGAACGGCAGATCGAGCAGGCCGCGCTCGTCGAGCAGGACCTTGTCCTTCGGCTTTTTCGGCTGCGGGAGCTGTTCTTTATTCTGTTCAAAAACCGTAACACCGGATGCTGCCATCTGCGCTCCCCCTTTCCGAGCCAATTCCGAATTTTTCAATCTCAATAGCGGTGCATCACGCCCAAGAATGCGACTATGCAGAGCACAAACGTGATGGACGCGAAGACCGTCACGATCTTGTTTTCGCTCCATCCGCAGAGCTCAAAGTGGTGGTGGATGGGCGTCATCTTGAAGATGCGCTTGCCGTGCGTCAGCTTGAAATACGTGACCTGCAGAATGACGGAGAGCGTCTCGCAGATGTACACGAAGCCCACCAGGATCAGCACCAGCGGCATATCCAGCGCAAACGCCAGTCCGCAGACTGCCGCGCCGAGGAAGAGCGAACCGGTGTCGCCCATGAAGACCTTGGCCGGATGGTGGTTGTAGACGAGAAACGCCGCAAGCCCGCCGACGAGCGCCGCCGGGAGCAGCGCGAGCGTCGTCTTCCCCCAGAGCCAGGCGCAGACCGCGAAGAAGGCCATGACCGGGATAGTGACACTGGAGGATAAGCCGTCCACGCCGTCTGTCAGGTTGACCGCGTTGACGCAGCCCACGATGACGAACATCGCGAAGATCAGATAGATGAGCCACGGAATGTCGAACGTCACGTTCCAGAACGGGATGTAGAGGTCGCACGTCAGGTCGCCGTTGTAGCGCAGGAGCGCCAGATACGCGCCCGCCGCCGCCAGCTGGAGCACCAGCTTTTGCAGCGCCGTGAGGCCGAGGTTGCGCTTGAACTTCACCTTGACGAAATCGTCGATGAAGCCGATCAGGCCGAACACGAGCGCAAACGCCAGCACATAGAGATGCGTCCGGTAGCCGGCCAGCATGCTGCGCCAGCCCGCGGCCACCACGCAGAGGATCGCCGCCGCGATGAACATGATGCCGCCCATCGTGGGCGTCCCGGCCTTGGAGTTATGCCAGCTCGGGCCGATCTCCCGGATGGACTGCCCGGCCTTGAGGGCGCGGAGCGTAGGAATGAGCAGCCTGCCAAAGACAAGCGAAAGCACAAACGTGCAGAGCACGACAACAGCAATTTGCATGGGAAAGAACCCTTTCTATATCGGTTACTATCGGTTACTTTTTATCGTCTAAAAACAGTTGAAGCACTTTTTCCATCCGCATCCCGCGGCTGCCCTTGAAGAGCACGACGTCGCCCTCGCTCACGCGCATCTTCAGCATGTGGGCCATGTCCTCGTGGGTGTCGAAATGGTCGGTGTTCTTGGGGTTCATGCCGCCGGTGATCGCGCCGGTCAGCGTCCGGATGGAATGCTCGCCGTAGGTCAGCAGCAGATCGGCTTTGCCGACGGCCAGCCGCCCGATGCGGTAATGCTCCGCAGCCGAGCGGTTGCCGAGCTCCAGCATATCGCCGAGCACCGCGATGCGCCGCCCGTCGGTCTTGATGCTGGCCAGCACCTCGAGCGCCGCCTCGGTCGACTCGGGGCCCGCGTTGTAGCAGTCCTCGATGATCGTGACGCCGTTCTTCTCATAGATCTTCTGCCGCATCCCCGTGTTGTGAAACGCAGAGAAGCGCGCCTGGATCTTCTCGGCCTTCACGCCGAGCAGCAGTCCCACAGTCGTCGCCGCGAGGGCGTTATAGACCGCGTGGCGGCCCAGCATCGGCACGAACAGCTCAAACTGCTGGCCGAAGCCATGCACCACGAAGCGCACGCCGTCGTCCAGCTCGACGATGTCGGTCGCCGTCACGTCACAGGCGTGGTTCTCGATGCCGTAATAATATTTCTTATGCTTGCCGATGGCCCGGATATTCCAGAGCAGCGGCTCGTCCCCGTTGAAGACGCCCGCACCGTCATCCGGCATACCGCGCATGATCTCGAGCTTGGCCTGCAGGATGCCCTCGCGCGTGCCGAGATGCTCGATGTGCATCGTGCCGATGTTCGTGATGATGGCGAGGTCGGGCCGGGCAATGTCGGAGAGGTATTCCATCTCGCCGGAATGGTTCATGCCCATCTCCAGCACGGCGACCTCGGTGTTCTCCGGCATGTCCATGATGGTCATCGGCAGGCCGAGGTTGTTATTATGGTTGCCCTCGGTCTTGGCCGTGTGATACGCCGCCTCGAGGACGCTCGCGGTCATCTCCTTCGTCGTCGTCTTGCCGACGGAGCCGGTGATACCGACGACCTTCACGCCGGTCAGCTGCCGGTAGCCCGCCGCGATGTCGCCATAGGCGCGCAGCGTGTCCGTCACTTCGATGGCCGGCAGCTTCTCCGAGATGGGCCGGCTGACCAGCGCGGCGACCGCGCCGTGACTGATGGCGGCCTCGGCAAAATCATGGCCGTCGGCCTTTTCGCCGCGCAGCGCGACAAAGAGGTCGCCCCGGCGGACCTTGCGGGAATCGGACTGCATCCTGTCGACGCGGAGGTTTTCAAACTGGGCGCTGACCTTGCCGCCGCACCAGTCTGCGATCTGCTTGAGGGTCAATTCTTTCATAACGTTCTCTCCAAATACGCTGCAACAACTTCACGTTCGTCCAGATGTCTCTTTTCGTGGCCGATCTCCTGATAGGTCTCGTGACCCTTGCCGCAGAGGACGATGATGTCGCCCGCTCCGGCGTGGTCCATGGCCCATTCGATGGCCTTTGGCCGGTTTTCAATGACGACCGGCGGCGTCTTTGCGCCATCCATGCCCGCCACGATCTGGCGGATGATCTCGTTGGGGTCCTCGGTGCGCGGATTGTCCGACGTGACGACGGCCACATCGGCGAGCCTTGCGGCAATGCCGCCCATGATGGGGCGCTTGAAGGGGTCGCGGTCGCCGCCGCAGCCGAATACTGCGAAGATCTTCCCCTGGCAGAAGCCGCGGACCGTCGTCAGGATATTCTCAAGGCTGTCCGGCGTGTGCGAATAGTCGATGAGGACGGTATAGTCCTTGCCCGGCGTGGGCACGACCTCAGCTCGGCCCTTGACGCCCTTTGCCGTGGAGAGCGCCTCCGCGATCTTCCCCAGCGGCAGATCCAGCGCCTGCGCCGCCTGGATGACGCCGAGCGCATTGTAGACCGTGAAGCCGCCCGGAATGCCGAGGCGGACATGCGCCCGCTCGCCGCCCGAGACCGCGTCAAACTCCACACGGTCGCTGTAGAGCGCGACATGCTCCGCCGTGAGATCGGCAGCGGCCTTCGCCGAATAGGTCATCAGGCGGCAGGACGCGCCGCGCACGAGCCGCGGCATCCATGCGTCGTCCGCGTTGACGCAGCCGACATCGCACATGCAGAAGAGCTTCCCCTTCGCGTTGCAATAATCCTCCATGTCCTTATGGAAGTCGAGGTGATCCTCGGTGAGGTTCGTGAAAAAGCCGACGGCGAAATGAACGCCCGCCACGCGGTCGAGCGTCAGCGCGTGCGACGAGACCTCCATGATGACGTGCGTACAGCCCGCGGCGTACATCTCGGCAAAGAGCTTCTGCAGCTCATAGCTCTCCGGCGTGGTGCGCTCGGTCTCGAGCACTTCCTCGCCGATCATGTTCTGGATCGTGCCAACGAGGCCGACCTTTGCGCCGAGGGTCTGCTCGAGAATGTGCTTGAGCAGATAGGTGGACGTCGTCTTGCCGTTCGTGCCGGTCACGCCGATCATCGTCATCCTGTCTGCCGGATGGCCGAACCACGCCGCTGACACCAGCGCGAGCGCCCGCCGCGTCGAGCCGGCCACGACATACGGAATATCCGCCTCCGGCGCCCGCTCGCAGAGGATCGCGGCTGCGCCGCGCTCCACGGCCTTGGGGATGAATTTGTGCCCGTCGGCGGCGAAGCCGGTCACGGCGACAAACAGCTCGCCGGGCTGCGTGGTGCGGGAGTCATAGCTGATCCCGGTGATGTCCAGCTCCGGGTCGGCGTGCAGTTCGAGCACGTCGAGCGGAGCGAGCAATTCTTTCAGTTTCATAACGGAATACACTCCTTGTGCGATGCGTCAGTCAGACGCGCCGCCAGTCGTAAATTCTACTGTAATTGTAGTCCCTTTGTCAACCTCTGTTCCCTCGGGAATATCCTGATAGGCGGCGGAGACATAGACGTCGGTACGGTCGGTGCCCTTGGCCTGGATGTAGAGGCCATACTGGTTCGCCAGCCAGTTGACATCGGCCACGCCGTAGCCGATGAAGTTCGGGACGGTGGTCTTTTCGGTGACCTTTTCCTCGCCCATGTAGAGCACGATCTCCGAATGGCCGGGGACCTCCTTGCCCGCGGACGGCAGCTGATCGGTGACGACGCCGCCATTGCCCACAACGCGATACGTGATGCTCTTGGCCGAGAGGAGCTCCGCCGCCTCGCTCTCCGTCTTGCCGATGACGTCCGGCAGGACGATGTTGACGCCGCGGATGTCGTCCGCCGAATAATCCGGCTCCACGCCGAGATACGGCAGAATGTCGGAGAAGACGTCGCGCACGGTCGGCGCGGCCATCAGGCCGCCGGAGATATACTGGTTGTGCGGCGTGTAGCTCGTGCCGGCGACATATTCCGGCGTGTCGAGCGCGACGAGCACGACATACTGCGGATCGTTGATCGGCGCAACACCGATGAACGAGACGATCTTGTCGTCGACGGGGTTGCCGTTCTCGTCGTATTCGTCGATCTTTTCGGACGTGCCGGTCTTGCCGCCGACGCGGTAGCCGGGCGTGTAGGCGTTCGAGGCCGTGCCGTCGGTGACGACGAACTCCATGAATTCGCGCATCGTCGCGGACGTCTCCTCGCTGATAACCTGGCGGAGCACGGTCCGCTCGTTCTTCTGCACGACGTTGCCGTCGGCATCGAGCACTGTGGACACGACGTGCGGCTCAAGCAGATAGCCGCCGTTGACGATGGCCGCCACCGCGCGCACGAGCTGGATTGGCGTGATACGGAACGTCTGGCCGAACGAGGCCGAGATCAGCGACGCCGTGGACGCGCCGGAGAGCGCATTTTTCGAGAAGAACAGGCCCTTCGCCTCGCCGGGCAGGTCGATGCCCGTCTGGTCGAGGAAGCCGAAGGAATCGATGTAGTCATAGAACGTCTCACCGCCGATGCGCAGGCCGATGTGGCCGAAGGCGATGTTGCAGGAGTTGCCGAGCGCTTCTTCGAGCGTCTCGGCCCCGTGGCCCGCAGACTTCCAGCAGGACAGCGTCTGGTCACGGCCCTTGAAGTCCTCGTGGCCGCCGCAGTAGAACGAGTCGTTCGGCGTGACGGAGCCGGAATCGAGTCCCGTCGCCATCGTCACGAGCTTGAACGTCGAGCCCGGCTCATAGCCGTCGGACACGCAGCGGTTTCGCCACTGCTTCAATCTCGCCGCCGCGACGGCCTCGTTGTACGCCTTCATCGCCGCGTCATATTCCGGCGAACCCTCGCGCAGGAGCAGCGCCTTCTGATACTGCGCCTCGAGCGCCTGCGCCGTCTCCTCGTCGTAGACCTCCTGATAGTTGTTCGGGTCATAGCTGCCCATCGTCGCCATCGCGACGATGTCGCCGCTGTTGACATCCATCACGATGCCGAACGCACCGTTCAGGATGCCGTATTTGTCGATAGCCTTCTGGAGATTCTTCTCCAGATAGGACTGCACCGTCGCGTCGATCGTCAGCACGAAGCTGTCGCCGTCGGACGCATCGTAGTATTTTTCATAGGTATAGAGCATTTCGGAGCCGTAGTTGCCCTTGCTGGTCACGACCTTGCCCGCCGTGCCCTGCAGGAGCGAATCATAATACGCCTCAAGACCCTCCTGGCCGACGTTGTCTCTGCTCACAAAGCCGAGCATCTGCGCCGCCAGCGAAGAATAGGGATAATAGCGCTGTGCGTCCGTCTCGAGATAGACGCCCTTGATCTCGTTCTCGTTGATGAATTCGCGCACCTGATCGGCCAGCTCTTCGGAAATTTTCCGCCGGATGACCTTATAGCGGTAGGCCGTGTCGGACGCCTGCTCGTAGATGAAGCTCGTCTCCACGTCCAGAATTTCCGAAAGTCCGCGCGCAATGTGGTCGAGCAGGTTGCTGTTCGCCGGGTCCTTCATCTCGGTGGCGATCTCATTCGGGTCGATGAACACGGTCTCCACCGTCGCGGACGTCGCCAGCACGTTCATATTCCGGTCGTAGATGACGCCGCGCGAGGCCGTGAGGTTCGTATAGCGCGTCTGGTTGTTGATGGCGAGCTCTTCATACTTGTCATGCTCCACGATCATCAGCCGGTAGAGCGTGAAGATCAGCGGAATGAACAGCACGATGCCGCACAGGATCATCAGAAACAGCGTCCGCCGCAGAATGGTGCGGTTCGCCCGCTGCGACTGCTCGGCGGAGCTGACGGTTTTTTCCCGCTTCGGCGGGAGAATCTTCAAGGCCATAATTCTTCCCTCATAGTCAAAACAAGGGCGGAAGTTTTTGTACGACCGCCCTTGCAACTGCTTTATAGCGTTTTGCCGCGTGTCCTGTCTCCAGCTTATGCAGAGGCGGCACGCAGATATGCGATCAGGCCGGAAACGCTCTGCTCCATCGCGGAGAGGATCTCCGAGACGACGCTGGTCTTTTCCTCCTGATAGATCTCTGCCCGGTCGGCGCCGGAGAGGTCGAGATAGACGATCTGCTCCTGCGACGGCTTACTGAGTCCCAGCGTCCCGGCCTCCGCCGAAATGGCGTCGAGGTCGATGCGGGCCTCATAGCGGCTTTGCAGCTGCGTCTGCTGCGACTGCAGCGCGGAAAGCTGGTTCTCGAGCTTGCTGACCTCACTCGTCGCCTCAAACAGCTGCACGTAGCCGAACACGACCAGCACCAGCATACAGGCCACCGCCAGCATGCCGACCACCGTGAACGGAGCGAGCGCCGTGCGCGCCTTGACGCGCTGCTGCTTCCGGGGAAGCGGCCGCTCCTCCGGCAGGTGCTGCGGCTCCGGCCGCCGCTGCGGCGCGGTGCTCTGGTTCCATGCGTAGACGTCATAGGCCGCCGCGCCGTTGGTATGATATTGTGTTCTGCGGTCAGCCATGCCGTTTCGCTCCTTTTATAACTTTTCCGCCACGCGCAGCTTTGCGCTGCGGGAACGCGGATTTTCTTCGACCTCTTCACGGGTCGCGATGATGGGTTTCTTCGTCAGAATTTCGATCTTCGGCTTGTTGCCGCACACGCAGACCGGGAAATTCGGCGGGCAGGTGCAGCCCTTCGCCGCCTCAGCCATCGCATTTTTCACGATCCGGTCCTCGAGGGAATGGAACGTGATGACGGCCAGCCGTCCGCCGGGCCTCAAGCACGCGACTGCGTCGCGCATCACGCGGCTCACCGCGCCGAGCTCATCGTTGACCGCGATGCGGATGGCCTGAAAGCTGCGCTTGGCCGGGTGCTGCTTTTCGCGCAGCGCCTTGTCCGGCATCGCGCCGCGGATGACGTCGACGAGCTCCAGCGTCGTCTCGATCGGGTGATCCTGCCGCACGCGGTCGATGGCCGCGGCGATCTGCGGGGCATATCGCTCCTCGCCGTATTCAAATAAAATCGTCTTCAGCTCATTGCGCGGCCAGTTGTTCACCACGTCGTAGGCCGTCAGGGCCTGTCCACGGTCCATGCGCATATCGAGCGGCGCATCGGCCATGTAGGAAAAGCCGCGCGCCCCGTCGTCCAGCTGCGGGCTGGACACGCCAAGGTCGAGCAGGATGCCGTCCACCCCGTCCAGCCCCAGCCGGTCCAGAATGGAGGCGACATTTTCAAAATTGTCGTGGACGAGCGTCACCTTGCCGAGGTGGCTCTGGAGGCGCTTCACAGCGGCTTCCAGCGCGACCGGGTCGCGGTCGACGCCGATGAGGCGGCCGGTCGTCAGATGCCGGCAAATCTCCAGCGAATGGCCCGCGCCGCCGAGCGTGCCGTCCAGATACACGCCGTCAGGCTGGATGTTCAGTGCCTCGATGCATTCCCAGAGCAGGACGGAGCGATGTGAAAATTCCATCAGAATCCAAGCTCCTCCATCACGGCGGTCAGGTTCTCGGGCGTGAGCGTCTCCTGCTCAAGCTGGTCATAGGCCGCGCTGTCCCAGATCTCGGCGTGGCCGCCCTGACCGATGAAGGTCACATCCTGTGTGATGCCCGCGTACTGCCGCAGCTCCGCCGGGATCAGGAATCGGCCCTGCTTGTCCGGCTCGCACTTGGCGGCGTTGGCAAAGAGGAAGCGCATCTTGCGCGCCTGCGAAATGGGCAGCGCATTGTATTTGTCGAGAATGGCCTGCCATCCGGCCTCAGTGTAGACCGACAGGCAGTGGTCGAGGCCCAGCGTGACGTAGAACGCCTCGCCGAGCTCTTCGCGCAGCTTGGAGGGGACGAACAGGCGGCCCTTCGGGTCGACGGAATGCTTATACTTGCCGTACATGCGTGTTCACCTCTCCTTTCGCTCCATTTTCATCAACTTTACACCACTTAGCTCCACTTCACTTATATAATAAAGGCTGTTAACATAAAATTCAAGTCTTCTGCGAAAATTTTTTCGAAGAAATTATTTACAATTTGTACCCGTTTCAGTCATAATTCTGTATTTTCGAACGTATTTTCTAATAAAGAGGGAGAAAGAACAGTCCCCCTCGCGAGGAGGGGGGTCTGGTGCGTCGTCGTTTTCGGATGTAGGGGCGAAGTGCAGCGGAAATTGACGGCCTTGATCTCCTCAGTCTGGCCTGCGGCCAGCCAGCTCCCCTTGATACGATCAAGGGGAGCCTTTGGGCGATCAGAGGCGTCCGCCTCTGCGATGTTATAACAATTTTCCGTCAAACTATAACAATTTCCGTTTTTCTCTTTCTCTCCGCATTTTCCTTGTGGATGTTCTAAAAAGCAGCATTCCCGTTTTGTGCAAATCGGAAATCTTTTATAAACCGCTTGGTTTCCTTCAATTTTCTGTTATAATCAAAAGAAGAAAGCAAGTAAAAACGTCTGCTATCTTGTATCGAGCTATAACAAAGTTATGAAAGGAGCTCCTTCCCATGAGCGACCCGATGATGATCGTGTCCAAAAGCGGGCTGGAAATGAAGGCGCATGGCCGCCCCGATTTTCCGATCGGCTATCTCAGCCCCAAGCTCTCCGACTATCCATCCTCCTTTGTCAAGCCGCACTGGCACCCGGTCATCGAGGTATCCCGCGTGCTCGAGGGCGGGATGCGCATGCTGATCAACCACGAGACCTTCTATTTCCAGGAGGGGGACTGCGTCGTGATCAACAAAAACGCCGTCCACTCGCAGGAGCGCGAACACGAGGACTGCCGCTACGAGGTCTTCAATTTCAACCCCGTGCTGGTCTACAGCTTCGAGGGCAGCGCCATCGAGCGCAAATATGTCACCCCGATCCTGGAGAGCGCCGCCTTCCCCTTCTGCCGCTTCACGGGCCACACCCCGGCGCACCAGCGCGTGCTCGCGCTGATGGACCGGATGCGCGATCAGTTTTTCAGCGAGGTGCCCTGCAGCGAGATCCTGCTGAAAAACACGATCAACGAGCTCTGGATCGAGCTCTATCAGCGCTTCACCGAGCTGGTGCCCAAGCTGTCCGACGACCGGAGCGCCGCGCAGATCCAGCGGCTGAAAAGCGCGCTGACCTTCATCTACGAGCATTACAGCGAGCCGATCACGCTCGACCAGATGGTCGCGGCCTGCTACGCGAACAAGAGCGCGTTCTGCCGCATGTTCAAGGCCACGCTGCACCAGACGCCCTTTGATTTTCTCCTGCACTACCGCATCCAGCAGAGCCTCCCGCTGCTCAGCCGCCCGGAGCTGACCATCACCGAGATCGCGACGACCGTCGGCTTCTCCGGCGCAAGCTATTATTCCGAGATGTTCCGGAAATACATGTCCTGCTCGCCGAGCCAGTACCGCAAACAGCTCCAGCAGGACCCCGCCGAATAAATGCAGTACCGCCCCGCGTACCGGTCGTGTACACAGGGCGGTTTTCTGTCATGATGATCTTATTCCGGCGTTCCGGGTCGGACGGCGATCCCGCCGTCCGTCACCACGACGGACGCGCGCCGCAGCGCGCTGTCCGCGAGCATCCGGTCGGCCAGCGGGTCCTCCACCTGCGTCTGGATCGCCCGCTTCAAGGGCCGGGCCCCGTATTTTACGTCATAGGCGCTGTCCACGATA
>JABLTR010115646.1_pt1 | contig 16106 bp, 17 predicted proteins | sample 7160071 | NCBI WGS metagenome assembly JABLTR01 (sample SAMN14651230, study PRJNA627086) | human gut metagenome | isolation source: feces | host: Homo sapiens
AAGCAGCTCCATGGAAGGAAGAACATGACGCTGGTCTATCTCTGGAACCGCTACATGAAGACCTGCGAAGCAGAGGGGCGAAAGGGCTACCAGTATAATACAAGGATGTGCAGGGATGATGAAAGCAGTTGCGATTGTAGACGAAAAGCGCGCAGAGGTGGTAGAACGTCCGGTGCCGGAGCTGAAACCGAATGAGGTGTTGCTGCGGATTGAGCGCTGCATGCTCTGCACATGGGAGCAGCGGGTGTTTTTGCGGCTTCAGCCGTATCCGCTTCCATATATTGGCGGGCATGAGTTTGCCGGTACGATCGCTGCAGTCGGCAGCGATCTGGACCCGGCGCGCTACCCGATCGGCAAAAAGGCGACAGGCCGTGTGATCCCGTTCTGCGGAGAATGCCTGTCCTGCCGCCGCGGTGCGGAGAATATGTGCGAGACGCAGGATCAGGCAAACAATTTTGGTGGACTTGCAGAATATCTCGCGGTGCCGGTGAATCAGCTGTACATGGTGGGGGATGATGTGCCCTTTGAGCGGCTGGCCTTTGCAGAGCCGCTGGGCTGCGTGATCACCTGCTTTGATAAGCTGCACATCCAGCTGGGCGACGATGTTGTGATCATTGGTGCGGGCATGATGGGGATGCTGAACCTGCTGGTTGCAAAGCATCTCGGCGCGAGAGTTATCGTCAGCGAGCCGGATGCGGCGAAGCGTGCGCTGGCCCAGAAGCTGGGCGCAGATGCAGTGGTGGATCCAATGCAAGAGGATGCTGTGGCGTTTGTGCGGAAGGAAACGGATGGACATGGCGCACGGGCCGTGATCAACTGCGTTACTTTTAAGTCCATTATTCCGCAGTGCATGGCAATGCTGGCGATCAAGGGCACGTTCTTGATGTTTGGAAAAATGTTCCCGGACGGCAAGGTGGAGTTTGACCTGAATGAGATCCATGATCATGAGTATGTGGTGACAGGGACGATGAGCGCCAGTGTCAGTGCATTCCGGAGGTCGGTCAATCTGCTGGAGAAGGGGATCCTGAAGCCGGAAACGCTCGGCCTTCTGCATGCGACGTTTGAAAAGGAGCAGTGCCAGACGGCATTTGAAGAGGCAATCCGGCCTGAGACCTACCGTGTTGCGATCCATTTCTGAACGTGAGGTGTTGCGTCTCGCTGCAGAGCGTTTGATCTGATGCGGTGTTTGCTGATCTGATCAGAAATGCTCTGGCGGTTTGCTGCATTTTCATAAATGCATAGCGTGCCCGCAAATAATTTGCGGGCACGCTGTTTTTGCGCAGATCGAGTTTCCGAAAACAAAAACGCGAAGTCAATGAAAAAACAACGCAAACTTGAGAAAATACTGCACAAATTAGGGCGAGAAAAATTGTGGCGTTTTTACGAAAAAATTATGGTAAAAATGCGGTATCGACACAACGCAGCATAAAAGTTTTTAATTACTATAAAATTGTGATATTTTACGAACATAACAACATATAAAATTTAATTAGGAAAAGCGAACGTTTGCCTTAAATTACTCTTGATTCATACGCAAAACTATGCTAACCTTAGTTCCAGAGAACAGCGGGGCACAAAAACGGGATGCAGCGGAAAAACGCAAATCACGTGATTTTGCATGCCCCAAGGACCGGAAAATTTGTTCATTTGCGCGTGGGAACATGCGATTGATTAGGAGGGTCACAGTGAAGGAAATCTACGTGAATTTGAAGCGCTTTGATGTGCCGAAGCAGTATGGCGGGATCTGCCCGAAGGACGATCCGGTGGAATGGGTCCGAGAAACGGTCGATCAGACGATCGCGCTGGGTCTCGGAAAGATCGACGGCGTGTCCGTCGCCTACTTCCTGCCGGAGGCGCTGCTGGTTCCGGCGTATGAGGCGCTGGCGAAATATACGCCCGAAGAGATCGGTAAGTTCCAGATCGGCTGTGAGAGCGTCTATCGCGAGGACGTGACGCCGGGGAAGAACTTCGGTGCGTTCACGACGAACCGGCCTGCGGCTGCGATGCAGGCGCTGGGCTGCGGCTGGACGCTGATCGGCCACAGCGAGGAGCGGAAGGACAAGCTCTCGATGCTGACGGCTTACGACGCGGAGATCGCGGCGGACGCGGCGGCCTATCAGAAGGCGGCGGACGCAGTGGACGCGATGCTGAAGGCCGAGGTGCAGACGGCGCTTGGCCGGGAGATGAACGTGCTGTTCTGCATCGGCGAGACCGCGGAGCAGAAGGGCTCGGATGATCCGGCGGTCTATGAGCCGCGGGTCCGCGAGGTTCTGCGGGCACAGATCGTGAACGGACTGAAGGGCGTGGACGCGGGCGAGCGCAAGATCGCCATCGGCTATGAGCCGATCTGGGCCATCGGCCCGGGCAAGACGCCGCCCAACGGCGATTACGTCGCATTCGTGAGCAGCTACATCAAAGAGGTCTGCAAGGCGGAGCTCGGCTGCGAGCTGTCGGTCGTGTACGGCGGCGGATTGAAGGAAGAAAACGCGGCGGAGATGGCCGCGGTGGAGACGCTGGACGGCGGCCTGGTCGCGCTGACCAAGTTCACGCAGCCCATTGCGTTTGACGTCAACAGCCTGCGCAACATCATTGGCGCGTATGTGAAGTGATCGGAGGTTTGCATGATGAAATTGGATTTTGAATACGGCACCGGTATGATGAGCGCCGAGCTGCCGGATACTACTGATGTATTTATCCCCGGCGAAACGGTCAAGGATCCTCCCTGCCTGCCGCAGGACTGGGACAGCCTGTACAACGCGACGCTCGAATCGATCCGCAACCCCATCGGCATGCCTGCGCTGCGCGAGCTGGCCGCGCCGGGCAAGACCGTCGTCTTCGTCATTCCGGACATCGTCAAGGGCGGCATCCAGCCGACGAGCCACCGCAAGGTCTCCATCCAGGCCTGCCTGGACGAGCTGTATGCCGGCGGCGTGGAGAAGAAGGACATTCTCTTCCTCGTTTCCAATGGCCTGCATCCGCGTGCGACCGTCGCCGAGATGAAGAAGATCTTCGGTGAGAAGCTCTTCAACGAGTTCTATTACAGTGGCCAGATCACCTCGCACGACAGCGAAGATCCGGAGCACATGGTCGACCTCGGGAAGACCGAGCTGCACGGCGCGCCGGTTCTGATGAACAAATATGTCTACGAATGTGACATCCCGATCCTGATCGGCCATACGCAGGGCAACCCCTACGGCGGCTATTCCGGCGGCTACAAGCACTGCGCGACCGGCATCACCCACTGGCGCTCGATCGCGAGCCACCATGTGCCGCAGGTCATGCACCGCAAGGACTTCACCCCGGTCTCCGGCCACAGCATGATGCGCACGCTCTTCGATGAGATCGGCATGCACATGGAAGCGAAGATGGGCCATCCGTTCTTCTGCTGTGACGCGGTTCTGGACACCTATTCCCGGCAGATGGCCATCTACAGCGGTTATGCCAAGGTGATGCAGCCCGAGAGCTGGAAGCTGGCCAACAAGCGGACCTACGTCCCGTATGCGAAGGAAAAATACGACATCATGGTCTTCGGTATGCCGCAGGATTTCCACTATGGCAACGGCATGGGCACGAACCCGATCCAGCTGATGCAGGCGCTCTCCGCCCAGGTCATCCGCCACAAGCGCGTGATGAAGGACAACTGCGTGATCATCTGCTCGTCCATCTGCAACGGCTATTTCCACGACGAACGCTGGCCGTATCTGCGTGAGCAGTATGAGATGTTCCAGCACGATTACATGAACACGCTCGCGGACATGAACCGCTACGGTGAATACTTCGCGACGAATGAGGAATACATCCGCAAGTATCGTTTCTGCAATGCGTTCCACCCGTTCCACGGCTTCTCGATGATGTCCTGCGGCCACATCGCGGAGATGAATACGTCGGCGATCTACATCGTCGGTGCGCAGGAGCCGGGCATCGCGCGCAGCATGGGCCTGAAGACCCGCGCGACGTTTGAAGAGGCACTGGCCGACGCGATGAAGAAGTATACGGGCCCGAACCCCAACATTCTCGCGCTGCCGAAGACGTTTAAGATCGGTGCTGTGCATCTGTGCATGGCGGACGATGATCTGTCGAATGTATAAGAAGTGAGGAGTGAGACAGAAAATGATGAGTGCAGAAAAAATTGTCGAGTTAAAGAAATTCGCCTGTGACGTCCGCATCAAGTGTATGGAGCAGTTCGGTGCGCTGGGCGTCGGGCATGTGGGCGGGAGCCTGTCCTGCTGCGATCTGATGGCCTGCCTGTACGGCGCGGTCATGAATGTGGATCCGAAGGATCCGCGCTGGGAGCAGAGAGACCGTTTCATCATGTCGAAGGGCCATGCGGGCCCCGCGATGTACGCGGCGCTGGCGCTGCGGGGCTATTTCGATGAGAAAGAGCTGCTGACGCTCAACCGGCCGGGCACCATCCTGCCGAGCCACACGGACCGCAACAAGACGCCGGGCGTCGACATGACGACGGGCTCGCTGGGCCAGGGCTTCTCCACGGGCCTCGGCATCGCGATGGCGTGCAAGCTGAAGAAGCTGGACAACACCGTTTATATCCTGCTGGGCGACGGCGAATGTGACGAAGGCCAGGTCTGGGAGTGCGCGATGTTCGCGCCGGCCAAGAAGCTGACGAATGTGATCACGTTTGTCGATGCGAACAAGCTGCAGCTCGACGGCACGACGGATGAGGTCTGCGCGCTGGGCGATCTGCAGAAGAAATTCACGGACTTTGGCTGGCAGGCGATCGATGTGGCGGACGGCAACGATGTCGAGCAGATCCTCGCCGCGATCGACGAGGCCAAGGCGGACCGGGAGCGCCCGTCCATGATCATCCTCAACACCGTAAAGGGAAAGGGCTGGAAGTACGCGGAGACGCATTTCAACCACAATATGCCCGTCACGCCGGAGCAGGCGAAGGAAGCGATCGCTGAGCTCGAAGCGGCGAAGGCGGCGCTGTGACCGGCCAGAAAGGATGAGATAGTATGATTCAGATCACGAAAGAAAATTGCTTGGAAGAGCTGGAAATGCGGCAGGCCTACGGCGCGGCGCTGCGCGAGATGATGGATGCCGGTGAGCCGGTCATGGCGCTGGACGCCGATCTGATGCGCGCGATCGGGCTGCTGCCCTACCGCGATCAATATCCGAACAACATTGTCGACTGCGGCATCGCGGAGATGAACATGGCCGGCGTGGCCGCCGGTCTGTCAGCGGAGGGATTCATCCCGTTCACACATACGTTCGGCGCGTTCGCGTCCCGCCGGGCCATCGATCAGGTGTTCATGAGCGGTGCCTATGCGAAGATGAACGTCAAGGTCGTCGGAAGCGACCCCGGCGTGACGGCCGGTCTCAACGGCGGCACGCATCAGGCGTTTGAAGATCTGGCGATCATGCGCGCCGTGCCGGAGATGACGATCATCGAGCCGACTGACACGACGATGGTCAGCGAGCTGATCCCGCAGATCGCGCACACGTATGGCATGTTCTACATCCGTCTGCTCCGCAGCAAGGCGAAAAAGGTCTATGAGGCGGGCAGCAAGTTTGAGATCGGCAAGGCCGCGCAGGTCCGCGACGGATCGGACGTGACGATCATCGCGGCGGGCGTCGAGGTCGTGGAAGCGATCGAGGCGGCGAAGCTGCTGGAGGCGAAGGGCATCTCGGCCCGCGTTCTGGACATGTTCACGATCAAGCCGATCGACAAGGAAGCCGTTCTGGACGCAGCCCGCGAGACGGGCGCGATCGTCACGGCTGAGAACCACAATATCATCGGCGGCCTCGGCTCTGCTGTGGCAGAGGTCCTGGTGGAGCATGATCCCGTTCCGATGGAGCGCGTCGGCATGCTCGACCGCTTCGGCGAGGTCGGCCCCACGCCGTGGCTGCAGGAGGCCTTCCACCTGAAGGCGGCGGATATTGTCGAAAAGGCGGAGAAAGTCATTAGGAGAAAAAAGTGAGGCTGCGGGAATATGGAGTATAAGGCACAGCAAATCAATCAGATCAAAAGCGTATACGACATGATTTCGCTGAAAGGCAAAGTCGCGGTCATCACGGGCGGTGCTGGCGGCATTGCGCGGGCCGTGTCGGTTGGTTTGGCAGAGTTGGGCGCAAACATTGCACTGATCGACATCCCGCCAGCAGAAAAGGAACTGGAGCGGAATTGCCAATTCCTTGCCGAAAAGTATGGAGTAGAGACGATCGGTGTCGTCGGTGATGTCTCCGACGAGACGTCTGTGCTGAACGCATTCGCCGAAATCGAGGAAAAGCTTGGGACCGTCGACATTGTGTTTTCCAACGCGGGCATTACCTGTGCCGGAATGGACGATGCAAACATTACGATGGACACGTGGAAGAAAATGCTCGACGTGAATCTGACTGGGATGTTGCTCGTAGACCGAGCTGGTGCGGAGATGATGAAGAAGCATGGACATGGCGGCGCGATCATCAACACAGCGTCGATGTCGGCCCATGCGATCAACAGACGGCCCATCATGACCTCACAACCCGGTTATGCAACGAGCAAAGCGGGTGTGATGCAGCTGACGAAAGCACTGGCAATCAGCTATGCGCCGTACGGCATCCGAGTCAACAGCATCAGCCCAGGCTATGTGATGTCCGGACTGCATAACTCGATGAGTCAGGAGAATTTGGAGTACAGTGTTTCAACGGTGCCGCTGAAGCGATTCGCGGATCTGCAGGAGGTTGTAGGTGCGGTGGTATATCTGGCCTCGGATATGTCCACATATTGTATCGGCACCGATCTCGTTTTTGATGGAGGCTATACGCTTTGGTAAAGTGTAATTCTGATGGATTGCTTTACAACAGAAATTAAATGGAGGAAGATGTTATGAAAAAGTTTCTAGCAATGATCCTGGCAACGATCATGATCCTCGGCGTTTTTGTCGGCTGCAGCGCAAAGGACGCGGCAACTGACACGCAGGATATTCCCGCGACAACGACCACAGAAACAACGGACACCAAGGACACCGCCTCGACATCGGCAGAAGAGATGGATGAAGCAAACAAGGCAGACACAACCTTCGGCATTGAGCCTCTGGCCAATCCCACGACAATCGATCTGGCCTACTTCTCCGGCGCAGAGCACGGCCTGGTGTTTTACATCATGGACGAGATGGGCTGGGCAGAAGAACTCGGCATTTCCTTCAATTGGTCTTACTTCAACGCAGGTCCCGCAATGATGGAAGCCTCCGCGAGCTGGGACGTTGGTACTGCTGGCGCAGCCGGTGCAATCAATGGTGTTGTTGGTTATGACGTGAACGTGATCGGTATTTCCCAGTATGAAAAGCTGATCCACATGTATGTCAGACCCGATTCCCCCATCTATGCTGCCGGTGCTGGCAACGGTGATGCTCCCGATAATGTGTACGGCGATGCGGAATCACTGAAAGGAACGACCTGGCTCCTGCCGATGGGCACCACCGCGCAGCAGACGCTTGGCCTGTATCTGGCTTATTTCGGCCTGACGACCGATGATGTCACCATGGTCAATATGGACGTTGGATCGGCTCTGTCCGCGTTCCGTGCCGGCGAAGGCGACGGCGCCGTTCTCTGGACCAAGACGGATATTGCCTGCAGCGAAGAGGGTAATATTGCGATCTGCGGTTGCGCTGATGTCCCCGCGGTGTATGCGACCTGCCTGCTCGCGTCCGATCATGCGATGGAAGAAAAGTATGATGCGATCGTTGCGCTGTGGGATCTGTATTTCCACACGGAAGACTGGATGGACGAGCACAGAGAAGAAATGGCGCAGTATTATTTTGACGCCTGCGCGGTCGAAGGCATTGACTGCTCTGAGGAGAGCGCCAAGATCACGGCGGATCTCTATGTGCCGCTCGGCTACGAAGGCGCGCTGGAGCGGATGACAACGCTCGTCGACGATCCGCAGGGCCTGGCTGACCGTCAGCTGACCGGCGCCGAGTTCGACGTTCTGGATACGATGGACTTCCTGATCGCCTGCGGCAACTATTCTGCGCAGAACCGTGAGGACGTTCTGTCCAGCGGCAGAATCAACAGCTCCATCGCGGAAGCGGTTGCAGCAAAGAACTAAACAGTATGGGTGCGTTGTAAATGGCCTCATTTACAACGCACCCACTCCCTGAAAGTAAAATGTGAATCGGAGGGAAGAATTTGCATGACAGAAAATAAAAAAGTTAAAAAACGCTCAAAGGATCCCCTCGGTCGTGGAATGAACTTGAGCAAATTCGGTTATTCCATGTTATCCGTGGCGGGTCTCTTGTGTTTTTTTCTGGTATGGCAGCTCAGCGTTCAAACAGGACTTGTTTCTGGAAGATACCTTGCCAAGCCGACGGAGATCGTTAGCTTGTTTTTTTATAAGCTGACCAATGGCAGCCCGGACGGAGCGACGATCCCCAGCAGCCTTCTTGCGTCTTTGCAGGTCTCGCTGACGGGATTTCTTCTGGCGATCGTCACCGGTGTTCCTGTCGGGCTGCTGATGGGCTGGTATACAGGGTTCAATAAATTCATCACTCCGTTGTTTGAGATTCTGCGCCCGATCCCGCCGATCTCCTGGATCCCGCTGACCATTCTCTGGCTGGGGATCGGGATCCGTGCGAAAGCATTCATTATTTTCTTCTCCGCGTTTATTCCGTGCGTGATCAACAGCTCTACGGGTATCAAGCAGACCAGTCAGACGCTGATCAATGTGGCAAAGACCTGCGGCGCGTCCAACTTCGAGATCTTCATCAAGGTCGGCATCCCGTCCAGTCTGCCGATCATGTTCGCGGGCATCCGCGTGGCGCTCGGCAATGCCTGGGCAACCTTGGTGGCTGCGGAGATGCTTGCGGCCAATTCCGGCCTTGGCTATATGATCCTGATGGGCCGGCAGTTCGCGAGAGCGGATATTGTGATTCTTGGCATGATCATCATCGGTCTTGTTGGTGCGCTCTTCACGGGTATATTGAGTTTTATCGAGCGGAATGTGATTAAGTGGAGGGCTTGATGATGGCTAGGAAGACAAAAGAAGTGGTCGGCGAGGTCAAGAAGACGACCGTAAGAGATGTGGTTTATGCGATCCTGCCCGTGGTCTCGATTGCCTTGCTGGTCGGCCTGTGGATATGGGTGTCACAGAAATACCCGCTGCTGTTTCCGAGTCCCGCGCAGACGTGGGAACGGCTGGTAAAGCTGTTCAAGGTGCCGGTCATGCGCGTCAGCTATCCGGGACACATTCTGGCGAGCTTGGGGCGCGTGTTCATCGCACTGCTGTTCAGCTGGGCGATTGGCATTTCCTTCGGCATTCTGATCGGCTGGAACCGGAAGATGGACGCATTTTTCGGAACGATTTTTGCGTTTATCCGTCCGATCCCGCCCATTGCATGGATCCCTCTGATCACGATCCTGATGGGCACGAGCGAAGCGTCAAAGATCCTGATCGTTTTTATCGGTGCAGTCATGCCGGTCGTAATCAATACCCATGACGGCGTGAGAAACGTGGAAAAGCTGTATCTGGATGTCGGCGAGGTCTTCAATGCGAATAAGCGTCAGATGCTGATGGAGATCGCTGTTCCGGCGGCCTATCCTTCGATCTTCGCAGGCATCCGCACATCTACCAGCACGGCCTGGATGGTCGTTCTTGCGGCGGAAATGCTCGGCGCGAACCGAGGCGTTGGCTTCCTCGTTGTGAAGGGCATGGATAGCAATGATTTGCCGCTTGTTCTGGTGGCAATGATCACGATCGGCGTGATCGGCGCGCTGTTGGCGGTTTTGACTGGATATATTGAAGGGAGATTGTGTCCGTGGAACAAAAAGAAGTAAGACTGAGCGTCAGTCATCTGACGAAGGAGTTTGACACAAAAGAGGGAAAGCTTCTGACCGTGGACGGAATTGACCTTGACGTTTATGACAATGAGTTTCTGGTGCTGCTTGGCCCCGGTCACTGCGGAAAGACGGTTTTTCTGAATATGCTTTCGGGATTGGAGTATCCGACGAGCGGAACGATCCGTCTAGACGGGGAGATGATTGAAGGCAACGATTCGAGAATCGGAATGGTCTTTCAGAAATGGTCGCTGCTCCCATGGAAGACGGTCATGGAGAATGTTGAGATCGGCCCGAAATTCAGAGGTGTGCCGAAAAAGGAGCGCCGCGAGATCGCACAGAAGTACATTGAACTGGTCGGCCTGAAGGGATTTGAAAATGCCTATCCTTCGCAGCTCTCCGGCGGCATGAAGCAGCGTGTCGGCATCGCGAGAGCCTATACGAACAGTCCAGAGATCCTGATCATGGATGAACCCTTCGGTGCGCTGGATGCACAGACGCGTTACGCGATGGAAGAAGAGATCGTAAAGATCTGGCAAAAAGAGAAACGCACGATCATTTTCGTGACCAATAATATTGAAGAAGCCGTGTTCCTTGCGGACAGGATCGTACTGTTCAGCCAGAGACCGGCGAAGATCAAAGCAATTTACGAAAATACGCTTGCCCGCCCCAGAGACAATATTTCTCCTGACTTCCTGGCCCTGCGCAAGGAGATTTCGGATAACTCTGATTTGGCAATTTGAACAGAGGAGGGAATGAGATTTGAATGGCGACAATCGCGAAGTAAAAGTTCAGGTGCGGAATCTGACAAAATACTTCGGCCAATTACATGTGTTGGACAATATTTCCTTTGACATCAAGAAGGGGGAATTTGTCTGCGTTGTTGGCCCGACGGGCTGCGGGAAGACCACTTTTTTGAATCTGTTGACAAAGATCCATGAGCCGACAAGCGGCGAGCTGCGGATCGATGGAGAACTGGCGGATCCGAAAAAGCACAATCTGGCCTTCGTGTTCCAGGAGGCGTCGTCCTATCCGTGGCTTACGGTAGAGAAGAACCTGGAATTCGGACTAAAGATCAAGCGTCTGCCGAAGGAAGTGATCCACGAGCGTGTGGAGAAGATCATCAAAATGCTTGGCCTGGAAGAATTCCGCCATGCGTATCCGAGCCAGCTGTCTGCCAGTACAGAACAGCGTGTCATCATCGGCCGCGCGTTTGCGATGGAGCCGGACCTGCTGCTGATGGACGAGCCCTATGCGCAGATGGACATCAAGCTGAGATTCTATCTGGAGGATGAAGTGCTGCGCCTTTGGCGTGAGATCGGCACGACGGTCGTCTTTATTACGCACAACATTGAAGAGGCGTGCTACCTGTCTGAAAAGGTGTTGATCCTGTCCAACAAACCGACGACGGTCAAAGAGGAACTGCAAAATACGCTGCCGTATCCGCGTGATATTTCGTCCAAAGAATTTATTGATCTGAGACGGCATGTGACAGAGCAGATCAAGTGGTGGTAAAGCCCTGCAGATGAGATACAGCGCGCCGCGCGGAGCGGTCTGCGGAATCGGGGCGACCGGCGGCGCGGCAGGAGATCAATGGAAAGAACTGTTCAGACACAGCTTGTATCTGAATTTAATTTTAGAGAGGGAGAGTATTTCAATGAAATTAAATTGTACGGCTTCGACGCTGCTCGGCAGAAATGCGGATTCCGTTAAAGTGATCCCCGGTGATGAGGAATATGTAGCCAGAATCCTGAGCCACAGGATCGATCTGGATCTGTATGATCAGATCCGTACCTATGCGAAGGGATTTGGCGTGACAGAGGGCTTCAAAAAGGTCATTCAGCACTTCAAGGTCCCGAGCGGGGAGACACCGGCGGGTTTCCGGGTGGAATATAACATGGACGCGGACGGGGCCGTGCGTGCCGACCTGGTACGTGACATTTCCTATGACAAGAATGGGCAGAAGCGGCCGACAAATCTGCTGTTCAGCGCAGACTCCGCAAATCCCTACGAGGTCGACAGCGTGAAGAACCTGATCGCCAACCTCACCTGCAACCCTGCAATCATCTATAACCAGTTCATCAACAACCCCGCGGCCAACGTCGGCGGTAAATATCAGACCCGCGATGAGGTCATGGCCGACATCGGCAAGATGCTCGGGCCGGGCTGCGACATCAGCGTAGAGCTGAACGATCCGTTCGGCTCGTCTGAAGAGCAGATCCTCGAGGAGGCCGCGCGCTTCCGTGAGCTGCTGTCGGAATACCGCGTGGTCATCAAGGTGCCGCACACCGGGCCGGTGAACGCAGGCAACGTCAAGGAACTGATGACTGGCGACAAGCTGTTCTCCAAGCGCTACAACCAGGGCAAGCCGGAGGATTTCTACCGCGGGCATAATCTGGCCCTGATGCTGAAGGAGCACGGCTATCGTGTGAATTTCACGCTGATGTTCGAGCCGTATCAGACGGCCATGGCTCTGCAGGCCCGCCCGTATTTCATCAACAGCTTCGTGATGTTCCGCCACAGCCAGAGCCTGCAGATGGTCGGCATGCTCAACGCCTATAAGGAAACGGGCGATCCGCTGTTCGTGGAGATGCTGCAGAAGTACATGGTGGAGAACGACTATCTGTCCTCGGCAGAACGCAGCGGCGACAAGTTTGCCGCGCTGACGCGGGCCACGGACATCCTCAAGTATCGCGGATTCCTGGATGATCCCGCGGCCGACGGCCTGGACGGCATCCGTCACAACCTCAGATGCCTCAAGCAGGCGAACCTACCCGACACGCGCCTGATCATCTGCAATGTGCAGGGCGACCGCCGCGACATCTACTATCCGTATGTGGATCGTGTCCTCATGGAGCCGGAGTTCGTCGACATGGCGGATCGCGTGGTCATGACCGCGGCCCCGTCGCTGCTGGCGGAGTATACCTCCAACCCGATGGTCATGCAGTTCCATCGCCGCTTCATGAACGCAGCCAACGGAGCGAAATGAAGAGGAGCCGAGCAGATGCAGCAGGAACAGAATCTCTTTCAAGGTCAGGTCGTGGTCATAACGGGCGGTTCCAGCGGGATCGGGGCAGCGGCTGCTGCTGCGTTCAGCAGATGCGGCGCGACCGTTTATATCACAGGCAGATCGCCTCAAAAACTGGAAAGCCAGATCGGGACCATGGCACAGCAGGGCCTGAAGGCCACAGCGATCCCTTGTGATGTCAGAGACTATGAGAGCATGCGGGAGATGTACCAGACGGTGCTGCTGGCGCATGGCAGGGTCGACATTGTCCTAGTGAATGCCGGCGTTCATTTGCAGCATCAGCCGCTTGCATCGTCAGATCCGGCGGTATGGGCCGACACGATCCAGACAAATTTGATCGGTGCATATTATACGGTTCAGCCGATCCTTCCTTCCATGATCGAAAACAGAAGCGGAAAGATCCTTTTTATCGGATCTGGACGCGGCCGCAGGGCGGCGGCGAATGTAGCGGACTATTCCTGCGCAAAAGCGGGGTCATGGATGCTGATGCGCTGCCTTGCGGTGGAGCTGGCCCAGTATGGGATCGCAGTGAATGAGATCATTCCCGGACCTGTCCGGACGGGCTTGAACAGCACAATCGACTCGCAGCAGGATCTGGTTCAGGATCCGGGCGGCGAGTACATCAAGAAGCCCGCAGATATTATGGATTGTGTGCTGTTCGTTGCATCACAGTCCAATACGCAGGGGCCGACCGGACAGACCTTTGCGTGGAACAGACGGGAACTCTAATGGACACATTACAGTACGTCATCTGCTTTTTTGCAGCGTTCCTTGCCGGATTTGTGCATGGTGCGATCGGCCTGGGACATGGGATGATCGCGATGGCCGTCATGACACTGCTGCTGCCGTATCAGACAAGCATCGCAATCGTATCCAGCCAACTGCTGTGTCTGGTGATCGTCTTCACATGGAGCCTGCGGCGCAGCATCGACTGGCACGCGATGGTGGTCCCGAGCATTGCAATGTCTGTTGGAAAGATCCTTGGAATCATCTTCCTGATGCAGATCAAATCAGATTATCTCAGGATCGGTTTGGGCCTGTTTCTGCTGCTCTATTCTATCAGCCAGCTGATCGGGATCAAGCAGCTTCAGATCCGGGGAACACCGATGCAGGGAGCACTGTTTTGCTTTGCAGGAGGACTTGTCGGCGGGCTGTTCAACGTTGCAGGTCCATTGGCAGCCATCTATTTTCAGGCGGTTTATCCGGAGGATGTAAAGAAGTATGCTGCGACAATGAACTTCGCGTTTTTGCCGCAGGCGATTATCGGACCGACGATCCATCTCTATTATGGAAATTTTCGGGGGGAAGGCGTATGGTTCGCATGCCTGATCTCTTCGATTGCAGTTATGATCTCTATTAAGCTTGGAATGCTGGTCCTGCACAGGATCAATGCCCGGCTTCTGAGAACATTTACATACATCTTTATCGCCGTGATGGGCGCAGTGATCTGTTTCTGAGAATTTCGGGGAATGATATTTCGAATCCGGTCCGGGAGAACAATGGATACGGATCCGAAGATGAGGAGGAATAAGAATGAAACGTGTTGTAGCAGTTGTAACCGGGCGCGAGCAGCTCGAGTTTGTGGAAGAGGAAATTCCGGCGCTGGGGCCGCATGATCTTCTGATCCGGATTGATGCAGTCGGCCTGTGCCATACAGACCTGCCGCGCTTTCTGTGCCAGCAGACCTATGGTATTTCGCCTAGGGGATACCGTGAGGTGCAAAAGGTCGTGCCGCCGTGCACACTGGGGCATGAGCCGGTGGGAACGATCATAGACGTTGGAAGCGCAGTGACCAGATTTGCCATTGGAGACCGTGTTACGGGAAACGTTCAGGACGTGTTCGCAACGCATAAGGTCGTGCCGGATGATGCAATTTTACTGAAACTGCCGGAGCTTCCGTTTGATTACCGGCGGTGTATCGTTGAGCCGGTGGGCTGCGTTGTAAATATCATCAATCACGCCTTGGAAGACGGTGCAAAAACGGTTGGTGTAGTCGGCTGCGGTGTTATGGGCCTGATGACCATCGCAGGCCTCCGCGCACGCGGCGTCCAGCAGGTGGTCGCGCTGGATGTGTTTGACGAAAAACTGGAAACCGCAAAGAAATACGGGGCAACGCATACAGTCAATTCGATTCGCAAAAATGCAGTGGATGCGGTGCATACCCTGACAGATGGGAAATTTTTGGATGCGATTGTGGAGATTACCGGCAGCCTGAAGGGGTTGCAGACGGCCTGCAGCATCATCAAGTTCCCGAGAAAGAATGGCCTGCTGACGAATCCCTTCACAGGCCGTGGCAAGATTGTGATCGCGTCTGTGTATGCAAAGGAAGAACCGTTCCCGCTGAGCTTGGCGAATGAACTTGTTCTGCGCGGGCCGATTTTAGATGCAGCGCATCCCTGTGCGGGAGAAGATCTGATGAAAAACAATCAGGCAGCGATCGACGCGATGGTCAGCGGGCAGATCCCTTTGCAGGATATGATCACCCATACCATTCCGTTCAACCGCCTTGCAGAAGGCTTCGCTTGGCTCGAGTCTGCACCGAAAGGCTATCTGAAGGGAATCGTCTATTTTGAATGATCACGTATAGGCATATCGCGGGAACACGATTTGAAACCCATCACAAAACGAGAGCGTATATCGGCCTGATGGGGATCGTGATCTGTCTGACGTGAGGAGAGAAAAGGAGATTTTTACATTATGAAAATTGTAATTGGCTGCGACAAGGGCGGCCTCCGGCTGAAGCAGCCCATTATGGACGCGCTGCGCGAAGAAGGCCATGAGATCATTGAGGTCGGCACGATGTCGCTCGAGCAGATCGTGCCGCATTCGCAGACGGCCCACGCGGCCGCAGAGGTCATCCAGCGCGGTGAAGCCGAGATGGGCATCCTCATCTGCGGGACCGGCATGGGCATGAGCATCTGCGCCAACAAGCACAAGGGCATCTACGCCGCCGTGGTGGAGAGCGTATACGCTGCGGAATACAGCCGCAAGATCAATAACGCGAACGTCCTCTGCATGGGCGCGTTCATGATCGGCGAGACCATGGCGAAGGATATGGCGCTGGCGTTTGTTCATACGGAATTTCTGCAGAATTTCCCGGAATGGCGTGTGAATTTCCTGAGCGGACAGCTCCAATATGTTCAGGAATTGGAGAATGAACAATTCGCAAAATAATTCCGGCGCCGCATTCGCCTGACGGATGCGGCGCTATTTTGCTATGCAAAAGCATAGCAAAATAAAAAATGTGCCATTTCCTCGCCCCTGCGGGGCAACCGGAAATGATGCACAAAAACTTCATGCACTG
>JABLTR010067794.1_pt1 | contig 16097 bp, 16 predicted proteins | sample 7160071 | NCBI WGS metagenome assembly JABLTR01 (sample SAMN14651230, study PRJNA627086) | human gut metagenome | isolation source: feces | host: Homo sapiens
ACTGTGAATTGACCCACCCTGTTAATGGGTTACCACCTGATATCCATCTGCTGACAATGACGTCTGATCTATCAGGATCGTTCTTGTGGATGAATCCAGGGTAATGTAGCGGCTTAGTGTCAGAAGACGGTCACTGATCAGCTCGTGAACCAGTTTTTCCATCGCCGCAGGCCGGGAGTCTGAAGCCGGATCGGGTTGACGGGCTGCGGCAACTGCGGTTGTTCCGCATAACTCATCAAGATCCATAAAAACACCATCAGCCACACTTGTGTCAATTCCGGAGAAATGATCCGTATCGGCATCGTATAAATACTTTCCGCATTCCTTGATCCGGTTTATCACAAAGTAAGGATGCTTGATCCCGTACTCGCTCCTGAGATAGTCATATGCTGCTGTTTTGCCTCCGCTGTTGTATTGTTCAATGATTTTAGAGAATGCTTCTTCCCCAATGATTGTTTTGCCCATGCTGTGCCTCCTATTGTGCGATGTCCCAGTCGAACGGCTCAAACGGCCATTCTTCATCGATATGTTCGCGCACGTATTCGTATGCTTCCTCGCGCAGATTGTTGGCGGCCAGAAACTCCCGGTACAGGAAACATGTCCTGTAAAGCCGGTTTGTCTTCTCTTTCAATTCCTCATATGTTGGCGGCTCCGGTGTCGTGACTCCATCACGGTCAATGCCGTATTCTTCAAGAAGATATTTGCTTCCTTCGTCATAACTCATGGAATCAAGCGCACGCCGGATTTCTTCCTCCTCACGGTATACATCCAGGAAATCTACCGGCCTGCCGCCTTCATAGGAAGCCATAGACCCGTTTTCATGTACACTGTTGCCTGCAGCTACCCATTCATGCAAGGCTTCCTTTTCTTCTTCCGTCATGGGTGTGGTTTTTTCGTATTCCCTGAGTTCCTGTTTAAGCAACTGCGTTTTTTCTTTATCTATCTTCATTTCACTTATTCCTTTCATTTAACACTCTGTTTTGACCCTTTGACACGGTAGCTGTCACCCGTTATACTAAGGATATGGCAGTGATGCACCAGGCGATCCAGGATCGCTGTAGCCGCAAGTTTGCCAGTAAACAGCTCGTCCCATCTGCCCATGGGCAGGTTGGTCGTAATAATGAGGGAGTTCTTTTCATACCGATGTCGGATTACCTGGAAGAAAAGGCTCTCTCTTTCTCTGTCCATTTTTAAATACGAAAGTTCATCAATGATCAGCAGCGGGATCCGATTCAGTTCTTCCAATGTTTCCCGCAGCGTCCCTTCCTGCATTTTTTCATAGAGCCGGTCAACCAGATCCTTGGCATTGGCAAAAAGCACTCGATATCCCGCGCTGATGGCATTCATGCCGATCCCTGTGGCGATCATGCTCTTTCCAACACCGGGCGGACCGATAATGATGATATTCTCACCGGCATCAATGAAATCCAGCCTTCCAAGTTCCGTGATCTTATCCCTGTCCAGTGACTGATTAAATCCGTAGTCAATGTCCTCAAGCCGTTTTTCGGCCTCAAAGCATGCTTCCCTGCGAAGCTTTTCCGTCCGGCGGCCACGTTTTCCTTCTTCCTCCACAGAAAGAAGTCTGACAAGAAAGGATTCATAATCCATAGCAGAAGATTCCGCCTCCAGGATCAGGTCCCGGTATTGCTCGCGCATATCCACCAGTTTAAACTGTTTCATCATGGATTCGATGTACTCCGCATTCGTCTGATATCCCTTCCGGTTCATCTTTGTACCTCCGATAACATCGCATTGGTCTCATAATAACTGCAGTCGCGCATCAGGGCAGGGTCATCATCCCGATAGTCCTTACTACAGACAGCCCCCACGTCTCCCAAAGATACTTCCGGCAGCGTCAGGTTCCCCGCATTGTATTCTTTCAGCAGCCCCTTAAATGACGTGATATCCATTTTGTCTAAAGTGATGCAGTAACCGATAAAGCGGTCAAGCGTGGAGTCATCATACAGTTCTCCCAGAAGCATGATCTTTCTTGCGTAATGCGTAGGCTGATCAAATTTTCTGCCGGCAGCGTCAAGGTAACGCTGGCCGTTTGAGAAACGTCTGGCAAAGTCCCGCCGGATCTGCGGAATAGAAGTGCTGACCGGTGTTGCGATCGCGTCATAGTGTGAAGGGTCTGTCCGCACAGTATTCTTCTCTTCTGAAGCCTCCACCGTCAGTATCCGGTTCTCTTTCATGTCATAGATCTCAATCCGGAATCCGTAGATGATTCGAAACAGCAGTGTTTTATCCACATATTTCACGGGGACGCTGTACTTACTGCCTCCAACATGGATGTAGCTGTCGGGACTGATGATGCGCTTCTGGAGCCGTTTGGTCCGGTAGCGTGTCTTTGGGAGTGGGAGAAGCACAGCTTTTTCTTCGATCAGATAGTGCTGGTTAGGGATCCGTTTTGTTGTCCCATGGACTTCATCGCACCATTCGTTCACAAACTTTTTGCCGCGCCGGTTCAATTCTTCCATAGTGGCGAACTGGTTCCCTTTTATGAACTGTTCTTCGATATAGTGAAACGGGGCTTCGATATTGCCTTTCTTACGGGGCCAGTAACAGGGACACGCATTCAGTTCTGTTCCCAGATGCTTCGCCATCATCAGAGCCTGGGGATTATACTGGATCTCGTCCTCACTCTTCGGATTGTTTTCAATGACCAGTGCTTTTGGGTTATCGATCAACAATTCCAGTGTTACACCGCCCAGATCATCGAACAGCTCCTGTATGGCTTCATAAATCGCGGGAGCATCCGCTTTCAGGGAAAAACAGACAGCCTTCTTCCTGGATGCGGCAAGGATCATTGCGAAGCAATACACTTTCCGCTCACGTCCTCCAATTACCATGGAGTACTCTGACCAGTCGAACTGTGCCTGGTCTCCGGGTGGTGTTTCGATCCGCACGGTAGCCTTGGAACTGATGAGCCCCACATCTTCGTCCACTCTCTGCAGGAACCTGTAAACAGGACCAATGCTACCGGAATAGCCTTTTTTCTTTAGTTCTTTGAAGATCCGCGTACCGTTAAATTCATACGGTTCGCATCTCCACTCAATGATGAGCTCTTTATAATCATCCAGACAGGATGTATAGACTGTCCGGCTGTACGTCGGCTCTTCCTTCAACTTCAGCAGCTTTCTGACTGTATTCCGGGAGATTCCCAGGATCTTTGCTGTTTTACGTTTGGAATGGGTCTGCTTATAGACCCGTTGGACAGCTGCCCAATCTTGCAATCCGTACACCTTCTTTCGCCTCCTCTCCGTGACTGATTGCACACGGAAAGGATTGTACATTGTCTGATTGGGTGGGTCAATTCTGAGTGTTAAATTTTCAAGGTGCAGTGTATCAGGATTCGGTCTTACTTACTCACGACCCCGCTATTAGGGTGGGTCAGTTTTCCTCGTAAAACCTGGGTCAGTTTTAATTATAAATCAATAACTTAGCGAAGCGTTAGCTGAGCTTAGTGAGAACGCACATCGCGAGCCTTAGCGAGGCGAAGCCGAGGTTAGTTGAGCGATGTTTCCGTCAGAAGGATTTAAGGGAGGTGGTGCCGTTGGACTGACGGCCGATGACTGGAAGACAAAGGCATTTCTAAAGTAAATATTCATTTACGGTTTAAGGAGGCACATCTATGGCAATGAAAAAATTCAGAAATATGAAAGTCTATGAGCAGAGCGGATATCAGTATAAATCCACACCGGCCATCATGCTGAAAGGACAATGGCTCCGTGAAGCTGGATTTGACTGCGGGACATCTATCACTGTCACTTGTGAGGAGGGGCGGCTGGTGATCGTTCCAAGAGAAGAAGCAAGCTATGTGGATGCTTTTGAGGAAAGCGGCAGGGAAACGGCGGATAAGGTCGCGGAAAAGAAAGGACGGTATTGATGATGGGAAAGATTTATGTTATCGGATCACAGAAAGGCGGGGTGGGGAAAACCACCTCCACCCTGAACCTTGCATACGCACTGCGGAAACAGGGAAAGAAAGTGCTGGCTGTAGATTTTGACAGCCAGGCGAACTTGACGGCCTGTTATGGGATTGAAAATACAGGGGAACTGGAAAATACCATCGGCCATCTGATGATGGCAGCGATAGAGGATGAAAAACTTCCGGACATGAAGAAGTGCATCCGGACAGAGGACGGCGTAGATTTTATTCCTTCTTCTATTTATCTGTCTGTGGCGGACGCAAAGCTGCGGCTGGAAATGGGAGCGGAAAAGATCCTGTCGGAGATCCTGGATCCGCTCAGGGAGAAATATGATTATATTCTGATCGATACCTGCCCTTCCCTGGGAATGCTGACCATCAATGCCCTTGCGGCGGCTGATGAGGTCATTATTGCGGTGAATCCGCAGCTTCTGGCGATGATGGGACTGCAGGACTATCTGCGGACGGTGACGAAGATCCGGCGCCGGATCAATCCCAAACTCAAGATCGCGGGTATCCTGATGACCATGTGCGAGGCGAGGACGAACTTGTGCAGGACATTGACGGAGCAGGTGACAGAGAGTTTCCAGGGGCAGATCCGTATTTTTGATACGAGGATCCCCCATACCGTGAAGGTGGGGGAAAGCATTTATTACAGCATGCCAGTGGAACGGTACAGCCCGAAGGCAAGCGCAGGCATTGCTTACAGAAAATTTGCGGAGGAGTTGATTTCTATTGAAGGCTAACGGGGCAAAGAGAAAGATTTTTAATGACGCGATTGATTTGCTGGATCAGATGGAAGAAGCCGCGGCGGTTCCGGAGAATGCGGTCCGGATGCTGCCGGCAGAGAGTATCCGCCCGTTTCGCGGTCATCCCTTTCGGATGTGTGAAGGGGAGCGGCTGGAAGACATGATCCAAAGCATCCGGGAACATGGAGTTTTAAATCCGGTGATCGTCCGGAAACAGGAAGACGGGTATGAGATGCTCTCCGGCCATAACCGGCAGAGGGCGGCGATGCTGGCGGGGATTGACAAAATCCCTGCCATTGTGAAAGAAAACCTTTCAGATGAAGACGCGATTGTCTATGTGATTAAAACAAATATGATCCAGCGGTCTTTTTCGGAACTGCTTCCGTCAGAAAAAGCGGCTGTTCTGGCGGTGCGCTATGAAAAGATCAGCAGCCAGGGCAAGCGCAATGATATCCTTCAGGAGATTGCGGCTCTGAATGGACAGGAAGGAACTTGTGGACATGATGTCCACAAGTCCAGGAGCCGGGATGAACTGGGAAATGAGTACGGCATGACGGGAAGGAATATCGCAAGGTATATGAGGGTGGATAAGCTGATCCCTGAATTTAAAGAGGAACTGGATAATGGCGCGTTGTCCCTGGTGGCGGCTGTGGATCTGTCTTATTTATCGGAAAAAGAGCAGAAGGCTGTGGCGGCCGCAGTGTCAGAGGATAAGGTGAAGCTGAATCCGAAAAATGCGGCGGCGATCAGGGCGGAGTCTGGAAATATTACGCAGAAGAGTATCCGGGAAATAGCGGATTCGGCGGCCAGACAGAAGAAAAAAGAGATGGTCAATATTAAGCAGCCGGCAGCAGTGTACCAAAAGTATTTTGCGGACCGGAAGACGGCAGAGGCGGCAGATATTGTGGAAAAGGCACTGGAAGCGTGGTTCCGGAAGGAGGCAGCGGATATTGTTCAGTAAACAAGAATTGAAAAGCCTGGATAGGAAATATTTTACCGTCATTGCGGCGGATGAATATGATGTAACGGTAATGTCCCGGAATACGGGGCATTACTGGTATATCCACAACCCGGAGTATCCGGGGAAAGGCAGCTGTATTATCTTTCATAAGCATAAGGCATCACATCCGTATCATCAGCATGGCAGGGCGGATACGCTGCGGCAGGCGGTGCAGAGGATTAAGGGACATGATAAGTGGCAGATGAATGGGAGAAAAGGACTATAAAGAAAAGAACGTATCCTCTGGGCTGTGGATGCTCAGGGGATTTTAATTATAATTACCTTTTCAATGAAAAAGGTATTGAAAAATAAATTGTAATTTATATTGTAATTACAATCTATTTTTGCTATACTGATATTCGTGAAACTGGGTTGATTATAGACAGGAGGACTGGCGATGCAGCAGAAAAAAAGCATTGTCCCGATGGAACACTTTAATATCGGCGAATTTAACAGAGGGCAGTCGTCAAAATTGATACGGGGATTAGTTGAGGAGGATAAAACGGCTTTTATTCTAAAAAACGGAAAGCCGTTGGCGGTAGTGATGTCGTATGAGCGATATGAGCGGCTGCTGGCAAAGGGCATTGATATCAACGATTGCTGATTCCAGATAAGACGGTGATCAATTATAAAACAGTAGGAGGATTATTAACCATGAATAAACATCAGTTGGCATCCACGATCTGGGAATCGGCTAACCAGATGCGGTCGAAGATAGAGGCGAACGAGTACAAAGATTTCATACTTGGATTCATTTTTTATAAATATCTGTCGGAACGTGAACTGGAGCTTTTCCGTAAGGAAAAACTCAATGAAGACGAAATTAAGAAAGTAGATGAGAAAGATGTTAAATATGCGAAGCATGTACGTGAGACGTTGGGATATTTTATCGCATATGATAACCTGTTTTCCACATGGCTTGCTATGGGAAATGATTTCGATGTGAAGAATGTCAGAGATGCGCTGTCGGATTTCGATCAGAACATCGATGACGTTTACAAAAAGATTTTTGAGAAAATCTTTAATACACTTCAGACAGGGCTTTCCAAACTGGGAGAGACCTCAGGATCGCAGACCAAAGCGGTGAAGAAGCTATTGAAGCTTATCAAGAAGATTCCGATGGATGGCAAGCAGGATTATGACGTGCTTGGTTTTATTTATGAATACCTGATCAGCAACTTTGCGGCAAATGCCGGAAAGAAGGCCGGAGAATTTTATACCCCTCATGAGGTGTCTGTTTTGATATCTGAAATAGTGGCTGAACATCTGAAAGACAGAAAACAGATCAAGATTTATGATCCGACATCCGGTTCGGGGTCGCTTCTTATAAACATTGGTAAATCTGCGGCGAAGTATATCAGTGGAGAGGGGAAGATTGATTACTATGCACAGGAATTAAAAGAGAATACTTTCAATCTTACCAGAATGAATCTGGTCATGAGAGGAATCAAGCCTGCCAATATCAATGTCAGGAATGGTGATACGCTGGAAGACGACTGGCCGTTCTTTGAAGAGAATAAGCGAGAGACGACCTATGAACTTGTAAAGGTGGATGCCGTGGTTAGCAATCCTCCTTATTCACAGAAATGGGATCCGAAGGATAAGGAGTTTGACCCGAGGTATAAGGATTTTGGCGTTGCGCCGAAGGCAAAGGCGGATTTTGCCTTCTTGCTTCATGATCTTTATCATCTGGAAGATGACGGTATTATGACTATTGTTCTGCCTCATGGTGTGTTATTCAGAGGCGGAGAGGAAGCCAAGATCCGTGAAAACCTGATAGAGAAGAATCGCATTGATACGATTATAGGATTGCCGGAGAATATCTTCTTTGGAACAAATATTGCAACAATCATCATGGTGTTAAAAAGGAACAGACCATCAACAGATATACTCATCATTGACGCATCCAGAGGCTTTGAAAAATCTGGGAAAAATAACAAGCTGAGAGCATCTGATATTAAAAAGATTGCAGATACAGTCAAATACAGAACAGAGATTGAAAAGTATTCCGTTCTGGTTTCAAAAGAGACTATTCGGGAAAATGAATATAACCTGAATATAACCAGATATGTCGATTCAGCTGATGAGCCGGAAAAGTGGGATATTCGTGCTACTATGTTTGGTGGTATTCCGGAGAGAGAAGTGGATGCCTTTGAAGAATATTGGCTGGCGTTTCCGGGACTTAGGGAAGCTTTATTTGAACAAGCATCCGAAGGTTATCTACAGCCAAGAACAGATGACATCAAAGGCGTAATAGATTCGTTTGAATCTGTTCAAGCCTATAAAGTAGCTTTTACAAAAGCATTTGATGGATTCTATGAAACTTTGCAGGAAGATCTGATTGACGGTATACTGGATGTTGCGACGGAACAGGAAAAAGAAAAGATTACTGAGGATATTTTCGGTCGGATTGATTCCGTTAAGTTAGCTGATCGGTATGTGGCATATCAGGTGTTTGCAAAATACTGGGATATCATATCCGCTGACATTGAAATGCTTCAGACGGAAGGATTCCAGGTTATCACTCAGGTAGATCCGAATATGGTCATCAAGAAGAAAAATAAGAATGATGGTGATGATGAAGTGACGGAAGTACAGGATGGCTGGAAGGGACACATACTTCCTTTTGATCTTGTACAGGAAATGCTCATGTCTGATGAGGTTGGAACGATACGGGCTTTGGAAGACCGTTTGTCAGAGATTGCTGGGGAGTATACGGAGATTATTGATTCCTTGGATGAGGATGAAAAGCAGGGAAGCTTTTTGAATGACAGTAATGATGCGTTTGTTTCCAAGGAATTAAAAGCGGTATGCGATGAGATCCTTCAGGAAGTAGAAAGTGATGAGATAAATGCGTTAAACAAATATATGTCGCTATCAAAGAAGGAAGCACTTGAATTTATGAAATCTTGCAGTGACGCAGATTGGGATCAAATAGAGAAAAATAAGGATGGCAGCTGCAAGAAACCTTCTCTGACAAGCAGAATTCAACAGTTGAAGATGGAATTTGAGTTCCCTGAAGATTCCTTTGATGGTAAATTAATGTTGGCACTTAGGTTGATGGGTGAAGAAAGCATTATTAAGAAGGATGTGAAGCAGAAAAAGGAAGCATTGCATATCAAAACAAAAAAAGTTATTGAAGGACTTTCTGAGGATGAAGCATTGAAAATTGTGGAGCAGAAATGGATTGCTCCGTTAATAAAGGATTTGGAAGATATTTCATCTACTACAGTGCTTGATGTTATCAGAAGAATGGAATATTTGGCGAGAAAATATGCCACTACAATGCATGATCTTCAAGGAGAGAAGACTGCGACGCGAAGAAGTATTGTAGAACTGATTAGCAACTTACAGGCGGAAGGTCCCGACATGGAGGGGCTTAATGAGTTTAAAACAATTTTAAGAGGGAACAGTTAATGAAAACGAAAAAAAAAGCCCCCATCATTAGAATAAAAGGATTTGATGGCGATTGGGAACAGCGTAAGTTGGGGGAAATGGCTGATATTGTAGGCGGTGGAACGCCAAGCACTTCAAATGACGATTACTGGGACGGCGATATCGATTGGTATGCACCTGCAGAAATTGCCGACCAAATTTATGTTTCTTCGAGTGAAAGAAAAATCACTCAGCAAGGGTATGAGAATAGCCCGGCTAAAATGCTTCCTGTCGGAACTGTGTTGTTCACTTCTCGTGCTGGCATTGGAAAAACGGCGATTTTACGTAAGGAAGGTTGTACTAATCAGGGCTTTCAATCAATAGTTCCTCATGAAAATATGCTTGATTCATACTTTATCTTTTCAAGGACAGAGGAGCTAAAAAGATACGGAGAAACAAAGGGGGCTGGCTCAACATTTGTTGAAGTATCTGGTAAACAAATGGCGAGTATGGAGCTTATGATGCCTAAAACAGTAGAGGAACAAAAAGCAATCGGTTTGTATTTTCAAAATCTCGACCACCTCATCACCCTTCACCAGCGTGAGATTGATCGCATTGTTTGTTTAAGAAAAGCTATGGTCGAAAAGATGTTTCCGCAGAACGGTGCAGATGTTCCTGCTGTAAGGTTTAGCCGCTATAAAGAACCGTGGAGGCTCTGACAGTTTTCTGAGATATTTACTGAACGCCATATCATTGACACAATATCGGACGAATATCCACAGCTTGCATTTACGATTGAGGAAGGTGTGATCAGGCCGGAGGATAAGAAGACTAACAAGCGTGACTTCCTGATTATTGATAAAGCGACAAAGAAGTATCTGCAGACGGAGTATGATGACATTATTTATAATCCTGCAAACGTGATTTACGGAGCAATCCATAGAAATGCATTGGGCAAGGGGTGTGTATCACCGATTTATAAGATTTTCTATACGGACCAGGATTCTACATTTATGGAATGTATTGTGAGGCATCCGAACTTCATAAAAGAAATATCGAGAAGCATGGAGGGAACTGTAAAGAAGCTGAGAACTTTGAAGCCGAAAGCATTTCTGGAAATGAGCGCCTATATCGCACCAACGATAGAAGAACAAAGACAGATTGGCGAATACTTCCGCCAGATGGATCGGCTTATTGAAATTGAAAAGGAAGAGTTGGAAAAGATAAAGCATATTAAGAGCGCATGCTTGGAGAAAATGTTTGTGTAGAAGGAGGTGCCCGACATGATCTTTGATAAGGAAACGGATTTTGAAGAAGCCGTCATAGGCGTCCTGGTAGAGCGAGGTTGGGAATCGGAGGTCATCCGTCATCCATCTGAGGCAGATCTGTTGAAGAACTGGGCTGATATTCTCTTCAATAACAACAGGCAGAGGAATTGTCTGAATGAATGCCCTCTGACAGATGGCGAGATGCAACAGATTATGGAACAGATCATCAATCTGCGGACACCGCTTAAGCTGAACGGTTTTATCAATGGGCGGAGTGTGTCGATAACAAGAGACAATCCGGATGATGATCTACATTTTGGCAAAGAAGTTAGCTTAAAAATCTATGACCGTCAAGAAATTGCCTATGGTGAAAGTAGGTACCAGATTGTACAACAACCGCACTTCAATACAAAGTCTCCGATATTGAATAACAGACGCGGAGATCTGATGCTGCTGATCAACGGCATGCCAGTCATTCACATTGAGCTGAAGCGTAGCAATACACCGGTCAGCGATGCATGCAACCAGATCATAAAGTATTCTCATGAGGGCGTATTTCGGGGAATCTTTTCATTGATACAGGTATTTGTCGCCATGGAGCCGGAAGAGACAGTATATTTCGCAAATCCGGGAGAAGACGGTGTGTTCAATCCAGCATTTTTCTTCCATTGGGCAGACTTTGATAACGTTCCAATCAATCAATGGGATAAGGTTACGTCGGGGCTTCTGAACATCCCTATGGCTCATATGCTGATAGGGTTCTATACGATTGCGGATACTGAGGACAATCTGCTCAAAGTTATGAGAAGCTATCAGTATTATGCTGCAATCGGTATCGCTGATCGGGTAACGAAGAGAAACTGGAAAGAGGATACGCCTGAGACGCAAAGGGGTGGACATGTCTGGCACACAACTGGCAGCGGGAAAACGATGACGAGCTTCAAGTCTGCTCAGCTGATCGCGAGTTCGCATGATGCGGATAAGGTTATTTTCCTTGTGGACAGAAAAGAGTTGGGGATTCAGTCGCTTAAAGAATATCGTTCTTTTGCTTCCGAGACCGAGAGTGTGCAGGCCACGGAGAATACAGATATCCTGATTTCAAAGCTGAAAAGTGATGATCAAGATAATACGCTTATCGTTACATCCATCCAGAAGCTCAGTAATATTTCAGAGGACATGGAAGGACTGAAGGATGTCGATCTGAAGAAGATCCGGTCTAAGAGGCTGGTCATAATCATTGACGAATGCCACCGGTCAACTTTCGGTGATATGTTAACGACGATAAAAGACACCTTCAAACATTCTATTATTTTTGGATTCACCGGGACACCGATACAGGATGTTAATATCAAGAAGGATAGCACGACCACAACTATATTCGGAAGTGAAATCCATAGATATACGCTTGCGGATGGCATTCGAGATAAGAATGTCCTTGGCTTTGATCCTTATATGGTCAACATATATGAAGATGATGAACTTCGCCAGAAGGTAGCCTTGGAAAAAGCCAAGGCTGAAACAGTAGAAGATGTGATGAAGGACGAAAAGAAAAAGAAAGTCTTCTACAAATGGATGGATTCATCCCAGGTGAAAATGTATGGGAAGAAGGTTGGTAACAAGTGGGTAAAAGGCATTGAGGATTTTATTCCAAATGAGCAGTATAAGACGGACGAGTACGTAATGGGGGTTATTTCGGATATTAAGAAGAAGTGGCTCATATATAGCCGTGGTGGAAAGTTCCATGCTATATTTGCAACATCCAGCATTCCTGAAGCGGTAAGGTATTGGCGGTTGATGAAGAAAGAAATGCCGGAGCTTATGATAACGGCAATGTTTGATCCTACTATCGATAACGAAGGTGGCGCCGGATCCCTGGATAAGGAAGACGGTATCGTGGAGATGCTGGAAGATTATCGGGATCGGTTGGGGCAGTCCTTTACAATACCTACGTATGACAAGTTCAGGAAGGACGTGAGTCTGAGGCTTGCACATAAGAAGCCGTATGAAAGACTGGAACCCGATCAGCAAATAGATATTCTGATTGTTGTAAATCAGATGCTTACCGGTTTTGATTCAAAATGGGTGAACACTCTTTATCTGGATAAGGTAATGGAGTATGAAAACCTGATTCAGGCATTTTCGAGGACCAATCGTCTGTTTAATGAATCAGAGAAGCCTTTTGGAATTATTAAATACTATAGAAGACCGAATACGATGGAGAAGAATATCGAGGCGGCAGTAGAGGCGTATTCAGGTAATATTCCTATGGGATTGTTTGTGGACAAGTTGCCGAGGAATCTACGCAATCTTAATAGGACATTTGAAGAAATCAAGGAAATCTTTGACGCTGCCGGCATTAAAGATTTTGAGAAACTTCCGGAAGAGCAGTCCGAAAAGCGAAAGTTCGCTAAGGCATTCAATCAATTTGATACCTATCTTCAGGCGGCAAAGATACAAGGCTTCAACTGGAAACAGAATGTATATCCTGCTGAAGATGGATCAGATATCAAGATGCTTTTCGATGAGATGACTTATCTGATTTTGCTGGCAAGATATAAGGAAATGGCCAGCGGTGGCGGTGGAGGCCGTGGCGGGGATGTTCCGTATGATGTAAAAATTCATATCACGGAGTATGACACAGCAAAGATCGATGCCGAGTATATGAATACCCGCTTTGAGAAGTTCCTTAAGCTAATTCAGGGCGAGTATGATCAGGATACCCTGGATAAAACGCTTACAGACCTTCACAAGTCATTTTCGATGCTGTCTGCAGAAGAGCAGAAGTATGCAAATGTTTTCCTTCATGACGTGCAGGCCGGTAATGCAAGAATTATTCCGGGGAAGTCTTTCAGGGATTATGTATCTGATCTGATGAAGGGCGCAGAGAATGCAAGGATTAAGCGTGTGGTGCGCAGGCTTGGATGTTATGAGAGGCTTCTGCGTGAGATGCTGGCAAAAAAGGTCACGAAGGAAACTATAGAAGCACATGGTAAATTTGATGAACTGAAGGCGAGCGTAGATTATATCAGAGCCACGGAGTTTTTTATCGTTGTTGAACGCCAGAATTTCCGTGAGTCAAGACTTGCCATGTTGGTGGATGCCTATTTAAGGTATTTCCTTCTGTCGGGCGGTCAGGATCCATATCCGGAAAACGAATTTGATAGAAAGAATAAGAAAAAGAATGAATATGAAACCAGAGGTAACGAGAGCGACAGAAAACCGGTAGGTGTGGTGCTAACGGATGAAGTGATGTCCGGAAAAACGGTCACAACATCGGTAAAAAAGACGAAACTCAAAGAATGGTATTCTGAAAGTAAAGCATTGGCCTGTATGGTTAATGCAGATTGTTTTGCTTATGTTGATAATAAGCTCTGTGTGTATGACAAAAAATACTTAAGGCGTGATGATAGTGGAAAACTGTTTTTTACAGAATATGCAAAGGCACATGAGGAAGAGTGTTTTCTGCAGTTTGTAATTGATGATGAGACAGGTGATCTTCACTATATTACGCTTCCGAGTTCTATGGCAAGTAAGTCCTTCAATTATTATGATGAACTTTCGGTATTATCGGATGACGAGAAGCTGAGTCTTGGTCTTGTAAGTGAAATCTCTAATGAAATGCTGACAGCTATCAACGGGCTTGATTTTGGGGATGCGCTGGCTGCTCTTATGGATAAAAAGATATGTGGTGTCACTTTCAGAACATTGAAATCGACGACTGGACTGGATAACACGACGGTCAGCAACATGAAAAAAGGTATCAACCTTAATAAGTCGAATGTAGTATCTGCATGTCTGGGAATACATATTCCGTTCAGAGTGAGTAACAGAATGCTTCAGCTTGCGGAGATACCGATTGATTTGACTTTGCCTGGAACAAAGGGTGAAGAGAACGGGGTGTATGATCAGATCTTGCATTTGAACTGGGCACAGGATTATTCTGATACTTATGATGAGTTGAAAGCTGATCACTATGAGCATCTGATACATCAACCTCCAATTTAATATCGAAATACAGCAACTATGAAAAGTAGATCGGAGAAATCCGGTCTATTTTTTTTGTTGAACTTTCTTCTACAGATTGGTATGCATTTATGGGTTTTGCGAGATTGGATGTTTCGCAGAGCCCTTTTTTGTACCTTTTTTCTGTAGAACTTTCTTCAACGGGCAAAATCAGAGTTTGTGCTATGATCCAGATAATTACTGAAAATCAAGGGACATGAGGTGCAGAAATGTCAAATAGTGAGAGGGAAAACTGGATTATAAACATTGAGAACATGGCTTCTTATATTGCTTCGGAAATCGGGGTAGAGGTTGTGGATTCAACCTTATATAGATATGGGGATTCTGCTATTGATCAGATTGCTTCCTCTGATTTAGCTGAGGTGTTCAGCGAGCTGTACGCCATCGAAGCCGATTTAAGGTCAAGCTAAAGCTGCCGGAAAAATGCGTCGAAAAAGCGCTTAGAAAGATGATGGGTTGTAAATATCCTAAAGCAATATAGGAGGAAAATCGGAAAACACGGATATCCCATACCTATACTCATAAAACGGTGGATGCGGATGTAACTGCGAATAATCGTCTGGAACATTACCTGCGGAATAAATGAAATTGGTATAAAGGTCAGATGTAAATTTCAACCGAATAAAACTTCGCCAGGATTTTCTTGTGAGAGCGAAAATTATTGACAACAGAATACATGTTCGATATACTATATTTATCGCTACCATAGGAACCAAGTCACGGAAAACAGTGCAGAGGAAAATAAAACAATCATCAACGGTCAGTTTGACATTCCCTTTTGGCTGGCCTCTTGCGGGAGGCGAAAAGATATGCAGGAAGTGCATGTGGCTTGTCCATGTTGTAAAAATAAAAGGTTGTTTGATGCGGACCCGGAGGCAGTAGAGGGCATCATCAAAATTAAATGCCCCATCTGCAGATCGGTCATTGCAGTCAGCTTCCACAAGAAAAAGGTTCGTACTGAGCGAATCGGCGTATGAGCGATCATAACGACCAGGGCCTGACGAAGTATAGATGTGAAAATCATCTGTATTTTGTCAGGCCCTTTTTTTATGCGGTTTACAAAAAACGGGACAATTTCATCTTTAAAAAGAGAATAAGTAAATAGACGGGCCGGAAAAGCCTTCACCGAAGGAGTTTAGGAAAGAAGAGGATAAAAGATCCGGCTGAAAGGAGAAAGAAAATTTGGGTATTGACCAGAACCTGCATCTTTGGATGCCGGTCCTGATGAGTATCCAAAAGATGTTCAGATAAAAATTCATATCGGCCGCATGTGCGCAGTGAGGCAGGATACGACATACCGTGGAAATCAGCTGTGAGAAAGACAGCTGACGGAACACGGGTGTAAGTACCCTTGTTTTCCTGCGCATTTTGTTGGCTTTGGGTACTTTGGTCAGAAGTCCGTACCGGGTACCCTGCTCTCACTGCCTCCCGGCCAGCTAAGGAGGCAATCATGAGAGTAAGAAAGACGAGACAGGATCAGAGAAATGTGTACCGTTATCCAGTGAGTGTTGAGGACGGGCGCGGCGGTTACCGGACGGTTTATACGACAGTCCGGCCGGGTGAGATGGGCGTGACCGAGGTGTGGATCCAGGATCTGCACCGGATGGATGACAACGAGGTGGCAAATAACATCAAGAACGGGCATCCCAGACTGACGCCGGAGCAGAAGGCAGCGAAGAAGGAATGGGAAGAAACGCATCCGGGTGAGAAGTGAAGTGCTATAATAAAGTTGTAACGAAAGTGGCTAATAA
>JABLTR010080301.1_pt1 | contig 16096 bp, 13 predicted proteins | sample 7160071 | NCBI WGS metagenome assembly JABLTR01 (sample SAMN14651230, study PRJNA627086) | human gut metagenome | isolation source: feces | host: Homo sapiens
AATTATCGGCAATTTTTCTCTCAATGGCGCCGATGGTCTTTTCCCTTGTATCGTTATAGCTGGTGCCAAAACTTACCACAAGTATGGCTTTCTTATGTAAATTATGATTCATTTTACACCTCAAATATTTAGATTTCTTATGTTATCTTCCTATTTTATAAAGGACAGCGTTTACTATGGCCGCAGCAACGGTGCTTCCGCCTTTATTTCCCTTGGAAACGATATAGGGGATATTTCCTTCCAGAATGAGTTTTTTAGATTCCACCACATTTACAAAGCCCACCGGAACACCAACTATAAATGCCGGTGAAAGTCTTTTTTCTGTAATCATTTTATCGATGGTTATGAGAGATGTGGGTGCATTTCCCACAACAAAAATAGTTTCTCCATCAAGTTCTGAAGCTTTTTCCACTGATACGGCCGCACGGGTTATCCCCCTTTTAGAAGCCTCTTGAGCCACATCCTCATCGGCCATAAAACAGTATGCCTTTATCCCAAGCTTCTTTAACATCTTTTTATTTATGCCAGCCAGAGCCATATTCGTATCTGTGACAATATTTGCTCCGTTTTTAAGTTTATTTATGAATATGTCCACTGCATTTTCAGAAAACACCATATTATCAGCATAGTCAAAATCAGCCGTTGTATGTATGACCCTTTTTACAACATCTTTATTTTTTTCATCTATATTTTTGTCTTTAATTTTTTCCTCGATTATGGCCATGCTTCTTTTTTCTATCTCCGATGGCTCCGTTATAAACTGTCTGTCTATCATTTTATATACTTCCTCCAGGCTGTATCCCTTATCATCAGGACGTTTTATTACAGCTGTTTTCATTCCAAGTTCTCTTGCTGCTTTGATTTTTTCCTCAAATCCTCCAGCTTTTCCTGAACTTTTGGTCACAAGCCAGGTGCAGCCTTTAAAATCTCTCATATTTTCTTCAACTGTAAACGGTCCCAGGCCGCATAATATATTTTTAAAGCCCATATTCCTGCACTTTTTCAAGGCTTCATCTGAATCAAGTATCCTTATTACGATCCTGTTTTCATAATCATCTATTACAGTGTATTTATCTGCCTCTTTGCTTCCTGTGCTTACAAATATCCTGCCAGCTTGATTTTTTAGAAACTGTACTGCATCTTCAATGGTGTCAAAATATACGGCGTTTTCGCAATAAATATCTTCCCTTGATACCCTGATATATTTCTTCCCTAAAATATCACAGGCCGTTTTTATGTTAGCGGTCACATCTTTGGCATAGGGGTGGGTGGCATCGATTATGATATCAAAATCCGACAATACTTTTTCCATTTCCTTTTCGTCCAGACGTCCGCTTTTTACATCCATATCTTCTGAAAGCATTTCAGCGCCTTCAGCCGTGGCCGTAAAAACAGAAAAGTCCTTATTGCCGTTTTTTAAATATTCACATAATTCTCTGCCCTCAGTTGTTCCCCCAAAAACAGCGTATTTCATTAAATATCATATCCCCTCGGTGTGACCAGTCTGCCATTTACGACCTTTGTGGAGCTGTTTCCAATTATAACCGTGGTAAACATATCCGCCTTAAAATCCATAAGTTCCTTTAAGTCACATATTCCGTATTCTTCTCCATCCCTGTATATGTTTTTAACCCAGCCGCATTTTGTATTGGCTGCCTTATATTCAAGCATATATTCACAGGCTCTTTTCAAATAATCCTCACGTTTTCTGCTTCCCGGGTTATACAGACATATAACAAAGTCCGCCTCAGATGCAGCCTTTAATCTCTTTTCTATCTTTTCCCAAGGTGTCAGCAGGTCGCTCAGACTTATGACCGCAAAATCATGCATGAGCGGCGCGCCTAACACTGCCGCCGCACTTACCGCCGCAGTTATTCCCGGTATTACCTTTATTTCAAGCTCACTATGGTCAGCGGCTGTTTCATATACAAGTCCTGCCATTCCATATACCCCGGCATCTCCACTGGAAACAACGGCAGTCGTCCTTCCGCTAAGGGCATATTCAACGGCCTTCTGGCATCTTTCCTTTTCTGACCTCATTGGTGATGTATATATTTTTTTTCCTTCTGTTTCTTCTTTTATAAGCTCTATGTATTTGTCATATCCGACTATTACTTCACTTTCCCTTATGGCTTCCAGGGCAGCATTACTCATCTGTTTTATGCTCCCCGGTCCAGTTCCAATAATGTATAATTTCATGATCTTCTCCTTAAATCAGATATTCTGGCATTAAAATTTTATCTCTATATCGTCCATAGCCGCAGCGAGGGTAACTCCTTCACCGGTCATTTTCCTTAATATCAGTTTTCCTCCGCCTAATACCGCTGCTCTTTCACATACGTTTCCAACTCCAGCTACATTTTTTACAAATTCAGACTCTGTAAATTCTCCATCAGCTTTTTTAAGCTCATCGGCTGTATAGAATTTCAGAGGAACTCCAAGTTTTTCAGCAAAATCCCTTAAAGCTGGCTCATCTTTTTTAATATCTATACTTGATATGAGGCGCACAGCCTTAGGGTTTATCTGGCTTTTTTCAAAAAGCTCCTCTATATTTTTAAGGTCTGTGTCCTTTTTACATCCAATACCCAGCGAAATACATTTCGGAACTATATTGAGGGTTTTATCAAATGTCTTTTTCAAAAACGGAGATATGACAATTCCCCTTTCAAAGCTGCCAAACATAACATTTTCAGGCAGAGTCCCCATTACCTTGAAATCGCTGTCCATGCCTATTTTTTCATTTTTCAGCAGTGCAGATGAAATGTATTTTATATTCTCTATATTTTCGATATGGTACCCATTTTCAGAAGCCCAGCAGTCCACGGCCCATACTTCATTTACATCCGTGGCCGTAGTTATGACAGGATTGGCATTAAGGTTTTTAGCAAGCTCAAGGGCTATCTTGTTTGCCCCTCCTATATGGCCTGACAAAATGGGTATAACAAATCTTCCTTTTTCATCGCATACTATTACCGCAGGATCTGTATCCTTAGACTTTATATATGGAGCTATGGCCCTGACAGCAATGCCGGCGGCTCCGATAAATATAAGGGCTCCGTACTCTGTCATAAGTTTTTCTGTCAGAGTATAAATATTTTTAGCATTTTTATAAGAATCAGCCGATAAAATGCCGCTTATGACATCATTGAGCCTGTTTCCAGCTTCAGTAAATGAAATAACTGCTGCCTTCATTTCTCAACACCCCTTCTGAATCCATGGGTAAATGCCGGATCGTAAAGTTTTGATCTGGCTGTCTTTCTTTTAAGGAAATCACCCACTATTATAAGGGCTGTTTTTGTTATCCCATTTATCCTGGCACTTTCTGCCAAGTCCTTTACTGTGGTATATATTATCTTTTCATCGGGCCATGTTGCCTTATATACTATGGCGGCAGGTGTGTTTTCATCATATCCGCCGTCTATCAGGTCTTGGCTGGCCTTTTCCGCAAGGCCTGCCGAGAGGAAAATCACCATGGTGGCATTATGGGCGGCAAAACTTCTGATGCTCTCTTTTTGGGGCACAGGAGTCCTTCCTTCAGCCCTTGTTATTATTACGCTCTGGCTCACTTCAGCCGGTGTAAACTCCGTTTTTAATGCGGCAGCAGCCCCAAACATGGAACTTACGCCTGGACAATATCTATATTCGATCCCCAGTTCATCAAGGGCATTCATCTGTTCCAGCACCGCACCATAAATAGAAGGGTCTCCGGTATGCAGCCTTACGGTTTTAAGCTTGTCCCTTTCGCTCTTTTCCATTACAGCTACGGTGTCTTCCAGGGTCATTTTTGAGCTGTCATATATTTTACAGTCTTTTTTTGCCCAGTTAAGTATTTCTTTATTTACAAGGGAACCGGCATAAATTATCACATCTGCCTCTTTTATGAGATTCATTCCCCTTACAGTTATCAAATCAGGTGCACCCGGTCCGGCGCCTACAAAATCGATCATTATATCACCTCAAAGAAAAAGCCGTGCAAATGCACGGCATAATAAAAATATGCTTCTGCCCATAGAACATAAGCGCGTATTTTAATGTAAAATCCCGGCCGCGCCTTCCTTTGCCCGAAAGCGTATACCCCTTGATACCATCGGCGACCTGACTTATAAGTTTTACCTTAAATACAGTAATGGCTGTTGCGACGGATTCCCACCGTCTTCCCCGATTTCCCATTGGACCGGTATCAAAAAATATATATTAAATTAATCTAATTATACCAATGACTGGGATGTTGTCAAGGAAACTAAAACAGTGTCAGCTGTCTGGCAGCCGGCTTTTTGAGCTCGTCAGCCCTTTCCCTTTCAACTAGTTCTTTGGAAAAATCTTTGATAAAATATGAGCTGTCCTTTCCAGCAGTTATTATTATTTCATCCTCAGCCCTTGTAAGTCCAACATAGAAAAGTCTGCGTTCCTCATCAAGGTCGCATTTTCCATCATATCTGACATAGGGCACTGTTCCATTATTTATCCCAGCTAAAAATACAATGGGAAATTCAAGTCCCTTTGCTGCATGAAAAGTCATAAGGGAAACACAGTCATTGACAGCTTCTCTGCTTCCGCTCCTTACGACATCTCCTTCCTTTCCAAGGACTATGTCGTTAATAAAATCACCCAAGGTTTTATACATAACAGCCGTTGAATACAGCTTAGCCATTTCTCTGCTGTCCTGAAGATTGTTTTCAGCCATATAATCAGCTACCACAGATGCCGGCTTTTTATTTTTTGCCAGTGTTTTCATAAAAGAAACCGCCTTTACAACATCAGCATCCCTTAAATACCTGTCCTTTCCCGATACTTTATAGGGTATGCCTTCTTTTTTAAGACATTCCTCTATTATGTCTGCCTGTCGGTTTGTCCTGTATAAAACGGCTATTTCAGAAAATGATTTAATTTTCGTTTTCCTGCGTCTGCTGAGTTCACCATCGGTATATACCATATCTATGCCTCCGGCAATCCTGTTTATCTCCTTTGCTATGAACACACCTTCGGCAAAGGCCGTATCGGCATCGACTATCCTTATTTTTTCTCCATTTTTTCTATTAGGATTAAGTTTTATGTTTCCTTTTATAACATCCGATGAGCATGTTATTATCTCCGGTGTAGAACGGTAATTCTCATTAAGTCTTATTATCCTGACAGGGGCAAAATCTTCTACAAATTTTTCAAAGCATCTGCTGTCAGCACCCCTGAATCCATATATGGACTGGTCAGGGTCTCCTATGACAAATACACTCTTGGCCTTTTCACTCCACTTTTTTATGAGCCTGTACTGCAGCTCATTTATATCCTGGAATTCATCCACCAGAAGATATGGCGTTTCAATATCCTTTTCCAGAGCTTTAATAAGTATATCATCAAAATCCATAATGCCCTTTTCTTCCATTGCGGAAATATAGGCATCATACATTTCATCCGTAAGAACGTCCTCTTCCATCCCGTTTTTTCTCATGGAGACAGCATTTATAAAGGATGACGGCTTTATTTTAAGCCCTAAAGCCCCAATTATGCCTTCAGCTGTCTCTAATTCTTCCGCCTCACTGGCTATTTCTGCATTTCTCAAATGTTTCAGGCATATGGAATGGAATGTACCAACCTTTACCGCCTTAACCGATTTTTTATCCTCAATAACAGCTGCAAGTCTTTCCTTCAGTTCCCTTGCGGCCTTATTTGTAAATGTAACAGCTGTTATGTCAGATGGGGCAGCCCCGAATTCATTTATCAAAAAAGCTATCCTGCTTATGAGAGTCTTTGTTTTTCCTGTGCCAGGCCCAGCGATTACAGCCACTGACTTATCCTGTGCCTTAGCTGCCTCCAGCTGTTTTTCATTGAGACCCATATTTTCATTTTTAGGCTTGTTTTCTCCTGTCTCAGCCATTTCCTGCTTTTTAAGCTTTTTGATCTTCTCTTTTTTGGACTTTTTCTCAGTGTTCTCATCAAACTCAAAAAGCTTGAGCTGTCCTTCTATCCTGTCTCTGTCAGCCAGGCTCAAAACCGTTACTTTGCCATACTCTCCATCATATCCCGCTATGGCTTCAACCTTTCCTTCCCTGAGATTTCTTATTCCCTGGGCTATGAGCGGACCTGCCTTTTCTTCTATGATTTCCATGGGTGCTTCCCTGATTATATAAAGCTCAGAGCCAAGCTCTCCGAGGAGTTCCTCATATTTTCTTTTTACCTTCATACTTCCAGAAGACATCCCCATGGACGACGCTATGACCTCCGGCAGGGGAACTATCCTTTCAAAGGGCTTATCATCTACAGCTATATAGTCCTCGTCCCTATCCGCCAGTTCTTCAACTCTATGGAGCACTCCCACAGTGATCTTTCCACCGCATACCGGGCAGATTCCGTTATTTTTTACGGTCTCCGACGGTGTCATGCTTATGCCGCATTTTCTATGGCCGTCATAGTGATATTTTCCTTCTTCAGGATAAAATTCCAAAGTACCATAAAACTTACCGTTTTCCTTACCGCTCAGCGCCTCGTATATCTCATCATAATCCAGGCCGCAGTCAAATACATTTGCCTCCCTGGCCAGGTTTGCCGGAGAATGGGCATCGGAATTTGAAACAAGGAGATACTTGTCAAGAGCTGACACCATCCTATTCATGGGCGGGTCTGACGAAAGCCCAGTCTCAAGGGCATGGATATGGGGCGTCAGATCTTCAAAACATTCCTCTATGGAGTCAAATCCCGAATACTCTCCAAACAGAGAAAAGTGAGGCGTCCATATATGGGCCGGTATGAATATCATCCTTTCGTCCGTATCCAAGGCCATCTCCAGCAGATCCCGGCTGTCTATTCCAAGGATGGGCCTTCCATCTGAATGTATATTCGCCCCGATATTTTCGAGCTTTTTGGAAAATCTATCCGCTGCTTCCAGGCTTGGAAACATCACCACATTATGTATTTTCCTTACCCTGGAATTTTTCTTATATATGGAGCTTATTTCACCGGTCAGCATAAATCGTGTACAGTGGTCTTTTATGGGGCTCTCCAGTTTATATTCATCTTTAAGTTTATAAAGTCCATTCCCACAGGGCTCAAGTTTTTCCCTTAATTCTTCCCTCCAGGCAGGATGGGTAAGGTCTCCCGTGCCTAAAAGGTCTATGCCCTTTTTTCCTGCCCAAAGGTCTAAAAACTCAGGAACACACTCCTTACTGGTGGCTCTGGCATATTTTGAATGTATATGTAAATCAGCAATGAACATTTTTTGCACCTCTCATATTTTACTGATATAATAATAACAGCAGCCTAATAAAAAGTAAAACGCACGGATCAAAAAATATCCGTGCGCTAAATGATCATTGTAATGTTTGTCATGTCTATCATATTCTCTGCTCCGCTGTTACTCTTGTGGTCTCAGGATGTCTCATGCTGACAACATTTGTCCCCATTACAAAACATAAAACCGTTACACAAAGAAAAAGTACCATTTTGTTTGCTGATGTCATATCCATCTCTCCTTTAAGTTTGATGGGTATATTCTAAACCATAATTATGAAAAATCTGTCAATATAAAACTTACGAAATACATAAGAAAGTCAGAAGGATTTTTAAACATCCGTATTTTTGCAGCAGTCTGGCCGTTTTTATGGTAATATTTAGTTTATAGACTTTAAATCTTTTAGCATAGGATAACGCCTTTCTTTTACTTCCTGTAAAAAATGTCTAATAAAAATGTAATAAACTTTTAAAACAACACTATTCAAATCATGGTAAAATCCTTAAAAAGGAGATGATATCGATGAAAAAATTAAAACGACTGACTTCAATAATAATAGCTGCATCTGTGATCTGCTCGTCTCCGGTTTTCGCTGCGACTAATGAACAGATACAGTCAGCTTGGTCATTATATTCAATGGGACTTTTTTCAGGAACAGGATTAAATGCAGACGGAACACCCGTCTTTGATCTGGACAGCAGCCTCACAAGGGCTCAGGCCATAGTTTTGATACTTAATCTTACGGGAAAGGCTTCAGAAGCTGAAAACGGCAGCTGGAAATCCCCCTATACAGACCTTCCACAGTGGGCTGAAAAATACATAGGATATGCTTACACCATGGGCTATGTTCAGGGTTCAGCATCCGATAAATTCGATCCGGACAGTACCGTGGACGCCAATCAGTTCTGTGCTTTTATAATGAGGGTACTTGGATACAGCGAATCAAAGGGTGATTTTACATACAAAAATGCTCTTAAGACCGCATACGAAAAGGGAATAGCCAAAGAAACATACAGCGGATTCACCAGGGGTGATGCTGTGGAGATAGCATATAAGGCTCTTTCTTTAAATATCAATAATTCATCCGTGACTTTATATGACACACTTAGAAACTCAGGTGTATTAACATCAGAAAACAGTTCATTGAGTTCACTGAGTACCGGTTCAGTTACAGTTTCCAGTACAAGCACAGGAGAACTCACTGCCGAAGAAATATACGAAAAATGCTCACCTGCTGTCTTTTATATAGAAGTATATGACGCTAACGGCAAGAGCCTCCAGCTCGGAAGCGGATTTTTCATCGATTCCGATGGAACAGCCGTAACTAATTACCACGTTCTTGAAGGCGGCAGCTCGGCAAAAATAACCCTTTCTGATACGGGAAAGGTATATGATGTTGAAGGTATATATGATTATGATAAAGAGCGTGATATAGCCCTTATCAAAATCAATGGAAGCGGATTCACATATCTCGAGACCGCTGATTCAGACAAGATAAAGGGAGGAGCTACGGTATACGCCATCGGAAGTCCTCTTGGTCTTTCAAATACCATATCACAAGGTCTTATCTCAAATACTGACCGTATCATAAACGGTATGACATATATCCAGACTTCAGCTGCCATATCCAATGGAAGCAGCGGTGGAGCATTGATAAACACCAGCGGCCAGGTAATAGGCATAACCAGCGGTGAAGCTGCCCAGTCCACGTCCTCAGGAACGGTCACAGGACAGAACCTAAATCTTGCTATCCCCATCAACTGCATAAAATCCCTTGAAAAGGATTCTCTGACATCCCTTTCTGATGTTTATGCAAAAGAGATACTGGGTTCATCTGTCATTGAGGTATCAAATGATAATATTACCCTTGATGAGGGAGAAACGGCCGTTGTAACGGTCAAATGCTCATCAACGGTAACTGCCGGCCTTACCGGTAAACTAAGCAATAAAGGCATAGTTTTAGCAAAATTCGCCAAGACAAACGGTGGAGCCACCCTTGTCATAACAGGCGTAAAGAGCGGCACTTCCGAGATAAATCTTAAAATGTTATCCACATCAGGAAGCGTACTTGCAGAAAAAACAATAAACATAACCGTAAAATAAAAATATACTAAAACTTTTTCATAAACATAAAAGAGCCTGAAAATTTAATTTTCAGGCTCTTTATATTTATTTAGTAAGCTCTTTGCTGAGATTTACAATGAAATCCTGGACGTTAGTAACTATTCCTCTTGCGCTGAGGCTTCCCCTGTCACTGAGTTTATTTACAGCAAATTCAGCGATATCGACACAGTAGAAATAAACCTGTCTTATGGTGCCGTCACTCATTACCCTGTAGGAAGGAGTCATATTTCCCGTGGCTATGGTATGAAGGGTCGTAGCCATACAAATAACTGTTGTGGCATTTCTAATCTGATCCCTCATGGCGTTCTGTGCGGCATAGACATCACCGTATACGCTGGGGAGCGGTCCGTCATCTCTGATGGAACCAGCAAGGACATAGGGTACATTATACTTTTCACAGTTATAGATTATACCGTTGTCTATATGTTCACCCTCAATAAAGTTTCTTATGGAACCATAGTACCTTACCCTGTTTATGGTATCAAGATGATTATAGTGTCCTAAGGGCTGGCTCTCCTGTGTATATATGTTCTGTCCCAGGGCAGTGTTAAGATATGCTGCTTCAAGGTCATGGGTGGCAAGGGCATTTCCTGCCATAACAGCATCGACAAATCCATTCTGTATTAATCTTGAAAATGAGTCTCTGGCATCAAAGTCAAATGTAAATGCAGGTCCCATTACCCATACGATCTTGCCGTGGTCCCTGTCGTGCCTGAGTAACTCATATAACTCATCATAATCCTTTGAAAAGGCCGTTTCCCTTGAGCGTCCCTGTCTGAAGGCGAATATATCATTTTCGCTTTTCTTCTCACCAAATCCATCTGGGTGGACATATATGCCATCTTCACCGTTTTCAGTTCTTCCCTTTACTATAAGGTCGCCTTTTCTGACATTTCTGAACTCTTTTACGGCTATTATTCCGTTTTCATATACGGCAACACAGTCCATCCTGCTTTCTTCGGCTAAAAACCATTTCCCATTTATTTTAAAATATTCCGGAAATATGCTCATGGCATGATATCCTTCCGGTACTACTCCATCCTTAGGCGCAGGCTCAAGGACAGCATCGGGAGAATCCACAAATTTTTTGATACTGAAATCAGGCTTGGTATACTCTCTTAACTTAAAACCCATAAAAATGACCTCCATAATTTAATATCAAAAAAGTGCTCACCCTATGCCTCCATCTGGCACAGGCTGAACACTCATGATTCTAAGCGGGCGGTAAAATTTAACACCTTTTTATAAAAGGATTATAACATTTCGCAGGTCTTCTATCAAGCGTATTATTTATGCGCATGTCCTGTATAGATAGTCATAATAAGGCACACACAAAGTGCCGCCGTCCAAAATTTATGCTGCTTCATATTATCCCTCCATATCATATATTTGATTATAAATTAGCATTACCTAACGCAAATGTCAATAAATTATTATGTTAAAATTTAGTTAATATTTATATTAAAAATTCTTTACTAATTTAAAGGGCTGTGATATATTTTATCAATGGACAGTATTCCAATGGAAACTATACCATGCTTAAAACAAAAAGCATAAATTGTGCGTAACTATGCCATATGATATCGGCGGCTTGTATCTACAAACAGAGCGGGACTTGTCGGAAAGGCGGAAAATATGGTGAAGGTGCGTCTTTTTGGAATTCTATCCATCCGAAGTTTTTTACATTTTCTGTAAAACTCAACGGATGTTTTTTTATGCATCCGGTACCATGATTTTATCATTAAGGAGGAAAAACATGAAACCAATCACAAGAGAAGAAAAAAACAGGCAGATAAAAAAAGAAGCCTCCGCCACATTCATTCTTTTTATCATCTGTTTTATTTGGCACGTAGGATTCGGATACGGCCTGTCAGGAAAGGATATTTATATTTTTAATCTGCCTCTTTGGTGGATACTCAGTACCCCGGGAGTATTCGTAGTTGCTGTAGTGGGAGTCGCTTTCCTGCTCAAAAAAGTATTCGTCAACTTCGACTTAAATGAGGAAGGAGATGAGTGCAATGACAAGTAAACAGGTCATCATACTTTTAGTTCTTGTAATATACATGGTCGCAAATATGGTTCTCGGCCTTAAGGTCAGCCATATCGAAAAAGGCCAGAAAACTGGAAGTTTCCTTCAGAATTACTTTGTAGGCGGCCGTTCCATGGGCGGTCTTGTACTTGCCATGACCCTTGTTGCTACATATACCAGCGCCAGCTCTTTCCTTGGAGGACCCGGCCTTGCAGCTTCCTGGGGACTTACACAGTCTTGGGTAGCAGCTATCCAGATAGGAACAGCTTTCCTTACCCTCGGTGTTATCGGTAAAAAGATAGCCCTTGTTTCAAGAAGGATAAATGCCGTTACCATCACTGACTATTTTAAAGCAAGATATAACTCTCCTGCTGTTGTCATCCTCTGCGGTATCTGCCTTGTTATTTTCTTTATTACCCAGATGGTCGCACAGTTCATCGGAGGCGCCACACTTATTGAGACTGTTACAGGTCTTCCCTACTGGGCAGGACTTGCTCTTTTTGGAACTATAGTAATCCTTTATACATCAATCGGTGGTTTTAAGGCCGTTGTTATGACCGATACTCTCCAGGGTATCATCATGACCATAGGTACATTCCTCCTCTTATTCTTTGTTATAAAGGCAGGCGGCGGAATGAGCGAGATCACAGCTCAGCTCAATGCTACTAACCCCGGCTGGGATCTTCTTGGCAAAGGCCCTTACAGTGATGGTTTAACTACCCTTTCACCTGGATATATGATATCCTTCTGGGTACTTGTTGGTATCGGTGTACTTGGTCTTCCTCAGACAGCTGTTAGAGGCATGGGCTTTAAAAATACTGAATCCATGCACAGAGCCATGATATACGGTACAGTAGTTGTTGGTATCCTTATGATCGGTATGCACTTTGCAGGAGCTCTTACTCTTCCCCTTCTTCCCGAAGAAGGAATCGCAAGTACTGACCAGGTCATCCCCTATGTAGTTCTTGAATATATGCCTTCCGTTGCGGCAGGTTTCTTCCTTGCAGCACCTCTGGCAGCAGTTATGTCAACGGTTTCTTCACTCCTTATTCTTGCTTCTGCAACAATTATCAAGGACTTATATATGACATACATCATTAAGAGTGATGAAACAAACGAAAAGGTAAGCAAAAAGATCCCTACATATAGTTTCCTTATAACCATCGTCCTCGGTGTTATCGTATTTATATTCGCACTTTCACCCCCGGACATCATCGTATGGATCAACCTCTTTGCCATGGGTGGTCTTGAAGCTACATTCTTCTGGCCTCTTATCGGTGGTCTCTACTGGAAAAAGGGCAACAGCACCTGCTGTATATGGTCTATCATAGTAGGTCTTGCCGTATTCATTTTCTTTAACCAGGTAAAGATCGCTCCTTACAATATACATGAAATAGTTCTGGCTCTTGCCGCAGGCGGAATCGCTTATTTTGTGGCTGGAAAGTTCTCCAAAAAAGAGCCTGATAAAGAAATGTTAGATAAATGTTTCTGAGGTGATTAATATGCCGCTTGATCCTCAAGTAATAGAAATTTATAAAAATAAACCTGCGCCTCCTTCAGAATATGTTCTGGAGGAGATGCGTAAAAACGCCGATGCAGTTTTTAATGACAAAACTGAAGTTATCGGTATATACAAATATGAGGACAGGACAATACTTGGATATCTTCCCATAAGGATTTTTTATCCTGGAGATTCCGGCCCCTATCCAGTTCTTATATATTTCCATGGCGGCGGATTTATAATGCACAACATCGCAAGCCATGACTCCCTCTGCAGGAAACTGGCAGTGGAATTCAACAGGATAGTAGTATCAGTTGACTACAGGCTGGCACCTGAATTCAAGTACCCTGCCTGCATGGAAGATGGAAACGCTGCCTACAAATGGGTATACGAAAACGCTCCGTCCTTCGGAGGCATACCTGAAAAAATAATCCTTTCAGGTGACAGTGCCGGAGCTACCATAAGCGCTTCTGTATGCCTTTCATCAATAAATAATAAACGTCCCGTTCCTGAAGGTCTTGTCCTTTTCTATGGAATGTATGGCTCAGTTGATGATGATGACAGCCAGTCTTTTAAGAAGTTTGGCAATGGTGATTATGTTCTCCCCAGGAAAATGTCTGACTGGTGTATGGGGCTTTATATACCCGAAGATGCCGACAGATCAGATCCTTACCTTTATCCCGGCAAGGCTGATAGCCTCAAAGGATTTCCAAAAACAATAGTCGTTACAGCAGAATATGATCCTCTGCGTGATGATGGCATCGCATTTTATAACAGCCTTAAAAATTGCGGCTGTGATGCATCCCTTATAAAGGCAGAAGGAATGATGCATGGTTTTATGCTCTACTGGCACAGGCTTGACAGGGCAAAGGAATTGATATCTAAAATAGGTGAAATGATAAAATAAATAAAAATATGAGCAGTACATTTACGTGCTGCTCTATTTTTTTTGCTAAAAATCAAACACATATGACAAAAGCCCCTGATTATAAGGGGCTTCCTTTGCTATATGGGAACGACTATGAATGGTAAGCCCTATAAAATCCAGGCTTATGGCCACTGTACGCATTTCGATATATTACCATATTCCAGATATTACTGGAAAAAGACTTTCTTATATGGACAAATAAAGAGGTTTTTAAAGGTGTTCCCTTCGCCATATGTTTCATAGTAGCCTTCTTTTTAGACCTCTGCCTTCCATTGCCCTATCATCCACATTGGTATATCTGATTCTATGCTTTTCTTTCCTGTTTTAAGACAAAATAAAAAGCAGCACATACTATGCACTGCCTGTTGATCATATTATTTGATTACATTGCATCATTTCTGATTTCAAATTCAGCTGCAACTATATTTTCGCTTTCTGTCTTATAGGCTCCGTTTCCGTAGCTTATCCTGGCCTTTTTCAAAGCGTCCTTTTCGCTTTCAGCCTCAACATCAACGTCAATATGTCTGATTTCTGTAATTTCTACATTAAATGTTCTTTTTGGCCCCATAATAAACACCACCTATTTAATTTAAGTCCCTCCCAAGAGGGATTGGGAGGGAAAATGGGGAGTATAATGAATTTATGTACACACTTATAAGGTGTTAGTACCCGTAAAAATCTTAAAATCTTTATTAAAGACCCATTGATGCAAGAGGGATGAATACGAACAGTGTTATTACAGGAATGAGGATCTGTGTAACAGCTATATCGAAATATGCCTCTTTATGTGTAAGTTTACATATACCAAGGAGTGTGATCTGTGCGCCCTGGTGAGGAAGTGTATCAAGAGTACCTGCCGCAATGGCACCGACCCTGTGGATATACTCAGGAGCAACACCCATTGATATGAAGAGATCCTTAAGAGCATTGAAAGCTACGCCCATACCACCTGAAGCTGAACCACAGGCACCTGCACATATAGCAACTGCTATTGCTACGAATACAAGGGGGCTGATGTTCATATGCTGAACCATTGTTATAAGGTTTGTAAATCCTTCTGTATTCTGAACAACACCACCAAAACCTACAACGATGGCTGTGTTAAGGATAGCGACACCAGAGTCTGCTGCACCTTTGTTGAATACGTTGACCCATTCTTTAAGGCCGCCTTTGATTCTCTTGAACATAAGAACTGTTGCAAGAACTACGCCGGCAAATACTGCGCCTTCAACTGACCATTTGAATCCGTTGAAGAGTACAAGGATAAGTACGATGGGTAAAAATGCTATAATGAAGTTAGGAAGTTCTCCAGCTTCTTTCTCTTTAAGTTCATCAGCTGTAAGCTGCATCTTTAATGTAGGATCGTCAAAGTATCTTCCCTTTTTAGTAAAGTGTCTTGCTCTGTATTCAAGCCAGATGAAGATGAGTAAGAACTCAACTATTGAAGCGATGAGTGAAGGAACGAATGCTGCTGTAGCGGGTGTTCCTAAGTTCTGCATAGCTATTTTGTTCTGGATTGAAGGTGAACCAGGTGCTGTCATTGACCATGTCCAGCAACCTGCTGAAATGGCAGCGGGAAGAAGCATTCTTGTAAGGTTTGCTTTCTTGAACATCTGAAGAGCGATGGGATAGATTACAAAGAATACTACGAATCCACTTACACCACCAAATGTAAGGATACCTGTTATACACATGATAACGGGAGCAACAAATTTATCGTGTGAAACCTTGCTTATCGTTCTTGCAATGGATTCAGCTGCTCCGGTGAACTGATAAACAGCTCCGAAAAGTGCTCCAACGAAGAATGTAAGGAAATAATCACTTACATACTTTGCTGCTGAAGGCATAAATGAATTAAGTAATGTATCAAGTACAGGGAGCCTGAAACATAAAATAACGAATATACTTACTAAGGGCGCAAGGATAAGTGCGCTGAGCTGTTTAAATGCCAGGACTCCGAATAATATAAGTGCAACTACTAAAACTAGGATACTCAAGTCCACAATATATAACCTCCTTTATTTATTCTGTATAAAACTAAACCCCTTTAATTCTATACTTATATTTGCAGCCGCTTTATATTGCGGCTGCAACTTAAAGCTAAAGCTTAAATCACTTTTTAGCTGACATAACCTGTTTTGATATGATAACTTTCTGGATCTCGCTTGTTCCTTCGTAGATCTCTGTTATCTTTGAATCTCTGTACATTCTTTCTACGGGGTATTCTTTCATGTATCCGTATCCACCGTGGATCTGCATTTCAAGGTTTGTTACTTCCCTTGCCATCTTATC
>JABLTR010086969.1_pt1 | contig 16077 bp, 14 predicted proteins | sample 7160071 | NCBI WGS metagenome assembly JABLTR01 (sample SAMN14651230, study PRJNA627086) | human gut metagenome | isolation source: feces | host: Homo sapiens
AAGGAGGACAACTTCTGGGAGCACGGCTCCGGCCCCTGCGGCCCCTGCTCCGAGATCTACTACGACCGGGGCCCCGAGTGGGGCTGCGGCAAGCCCGGCTGCACCGTGGGCTGCGACTGCGACCGGTATATCGAGGTGTGGAACATCGTCTTCTCCCAGTTCGACAACGACGGCGAGGGCCACTACACCGAGCTCAAGCAGAAGAACATCGACACCGGCATGGGTCTGGAGCGCCTGGCCTGTGTGTGCCAGAAGGTGCCCTCCCTGTTTGACGTGGACACGGTGATGAACATCACCCACAAGGTCACCGAGCTCACCGGGGCCTCCTATGGCCAGAGCCACGGTGTGGACGTGTCTCTGCGGGTCATCACCGACCACATCCGCTCCGCCACCTTTATGATCTGCGACGGGGTGCTCCCCTCCAACGAGGGCCGGGGCTATGTGCTGCGCCGCCTGCTGCGCCGGGCCGCCCGCCACGGCAAGCTGCTGGGGGTGAACGAGCCCTTCCTGTACAAGGTGTGCGACACCGTCATCCACGAGAACGAGGGCCACTACCCCGAGCTGCGGGAGCGCCAGGACTATATCACCAAGGTCATCCGGGTAGAGGAGGAGAACTTTGCCAAGACCATCGACGGCGGCCTGAAAATTTTCAACGACATGCTCGCCCAGCACCAGGAGAAGGGGGAGAAGGTCTTCTCCGGCGAGGACGCTTTCAAGCTGTACGACACCTACGGCTTCCCCATGGACCTGACCCTGGAGATGGTGGAGGAGCAGGGCATGACCCTGGACGAGAAGGCGTTCCACCAGCTGATGGAGGAGCAGCGCCAGCGGGCCCGGAAGGCCCGGGAGGCCCTGGGCGACCTGGGCTGGGCCGGCGTGGAGTTCGGCAAGGATGTGCCCGAGACCGAGTTTATGGGCTATGAGAACAACTCCATCACCGGCGCCAAGGTGGTGGCCCTGGTGGTGGAGAATGAGCAGGCCGAGGAGCTCATGCCCGGGGTGGAGGGCATTGTGGTGCTGGACAAGACCCCCTTCTACGCGGAGATGGGCGGCCAGGTGGCCGACCACGGCGTCATCGCCAAGAGCGGCGAAAACGGCTGCCTGTTTACCGTCACCGACGTGCAGAAGAACAAGGGCGGCAAGTATATGCACTACGGCAAGGTCACCGAGGGCACTTTGAAGCTGGGGGACACCGTCTCCGCCCAGATCGACGTGCCCCGCCGGAACGCCGTACGCCGAGCCCACACCGCCACCCACCTGCTCCACAAGGCCCTGCAGACCGTGCTGGGCAGCCATGTGCACCAGGCCGGATCTCTGGTGGAGCCCGACTACCTGCGCTTTGACTTTACCCACTTCTCCGCCATGACCGCCGAGGAGCTGAGTGAGGTAAGCCGTATTGTGAACGAGTCCATCCTGGAGGGCTACTCCGTGGATACCAAGGTCATGGGTATCGAGGAGGCCAAGCAGACCGGGGCTACCGCCCTCTTTGGGGAGAAGTACGGCGACCAGGTCCGGGTGGTGGACATGGGCGGCTACTCCGTGGAGTTCTGCGGCGGCACCCATCTGGACAATACCGCCAAGGTGGGCGTGTTCCACATCAGCAGCGAGTTCTCCGTGGCCAGCGGCGTGCGCCGCATCGAGGCCACCACGGGCCTTAAGTCCCTGGAGGTGATGAACCGAAACCAGGAGCTGCTGTTCCAGGCCGCCGCCGCTTTGAAGGCCAAGCCCGGCGAGCTGCGGGAGAAGGCGGAGCAGGCCATGAGCGACCTGAAGGCCCTGCACCAGGCGGTGGAGCGCTTCAAGGCCAAGGAGTCCGCCGGTGAGACGGAGCGCATCCTCTTCGGCGCCCGGTCCGTGGGCGATCTGAAGGTGCTCACCGCCACCGTCAACGAGGCGGACGCCAACAAGCTGCGCCAGATGGGCGACCTGCTCCGGGACAAGGCCCCCAACGGCGTGGGCGTTCTGGCTACCGTCAACGGGGAGAAGATCACCTTCCTGGCCGTGTGCGGCAAGGAGGCCGTGGCCAAGGGCATCAAGGCCGGCGACATCATTAAGGCGGTCACCGCCATCTGCGGCGGCAAAGGCGGCGGCAAGCCCGACAGCGCCATGGGCGGCGGTACAGATGTGTCTAAGCTGGATAATGCCCTGGCCTGCGTGGACGATTTTGTGTCCCAGAAGCTGGGAGTGTAATCCTTACTCCTAATAATTGAAATTGATTTGGGCGGGCGGTCCCCCATAAGGGGCCCGCCCGCCCTTCTTGCTCTCTCTTGCGGAGGACTATGGGCGTGCAAGCATTTCTGCCTGATTCTTCATTTCTTGCGGCTATTCGTCTGAAACCACCGTGTGGACGCAGTTTTTTGTAACCGTTTTTTCATTTTTATGTCATCAGTTTGACAAGAGACTGACGGCGTTCCGTGATATACTGATTCCAGAAACTGAGGAAAGGAGGGTCCTGCTGTGAAAAAGCTGATCCTATCCCTGACACTGATCGCCCTGCTGACCGCCTCTCTGGGCGGCGCGGCCTTTGCCCAGTCCCAGCAGGAGCCGCTTCCCGAGGTGACCACCGAGACAGCCCAGGGGAGCGCTCCCGCCCAGGCGGACGCCTCTCAGTCCATGTATCCCGCCGTCCACGCCCTGGTGATGGCCATGACGGAGAACCACCTGGATTACGACCCGGAGGACCCGGAGTTCCTGTGGACCAGTCTCTACTATATGCTCAGCCTGTATGGAGAGATGGATGAGCGCTCGGAGCTCACCGACGACACCCTGATCCTTCCCAGTGAGGTGGTTCAGGACTACGCGGCGGCCCTCTACCCCGACGTCGCCACTCTGCCGGAGATCCCCGCCCCTATTTCTGAGCGCATCTCCTACCGCGCCTCGGACGGCACCTACCGTCTGGCCCGGGGCGACGAGGGACTCTCACAGGTGACGGTGGAGACACCCATCTATTTGAGCAGCGGCCCCGTCGTGATGAACGGAGCCCTGAAGTCCCTGGAGGACGGCAGCGATCTGCGAAAGTTCCAGGTGACCCTGGCCGCCCGGGACTGCATGTTCGGCTACATCATCACTGATTTGACATTTTCTGATTGAATTTCTCCTCTTTGGGAAGAAAGCCCGATCTGCGATCGGGCTTTCTTCCTGCCTGCCGGATTGAGGGGCTGGTATTTTGGGGAGACTGACGGGAAATGAAACCCACTCCGGCCGGAGTTTGAGGATTGAACTGCGGACGGAATGAGAAACAGCCTTACGATCTTTTTCGTGTCAAACAGATTCCGGCGACGGCACCCACAAAGACAATGGGAGCCAGCCGGACAAACAGCCACTCGAAGGCGTGAAAGAGTACTCCGACAACAGCGGTTTCGGGGTCGCTGTAATCCCAGTTTAAGTATGGGCTGTTGAACACAAATAAGGCCGCGAAAATGAGTATGACCGCCCCGCACAGTGCAATGCACGCACCGCGGAGTATTTTGCGATGCCTGTCTTTCCGCCGCGCCAGCTGTAAATTGATAATTTCCAGCTTTTCAGAAATCGCTTTTAGGTCCTCGGCCTTCGTCTCGGCAACCGTTTCGCCGAGCAGAGTGCTCACAGGCGTCTCAAGCGCCTCTGATATGGCAAGCAGCATGTCGGAATCAGGGACCGACAATCCCTGTTCCCATTTTGAGATCGTCTGCCGCACCACGTTCAGCTTGATGGCCAGCTCCTCCTGGGAAAGACCTTTTGATTTCCGGATCGCTCTGATATTTTCGTTCAGCATGGGGATACGCTCCTTTCTTGTCAGCTCTATTGTACGAAAAACAGCCCGTTGCCGCAAGCAACGCAGATTAACATGGGGACCAAATCAGCCATACAGAACGTGACGGCCTGTGTAAATCATCCCACCGCGCAGAAGGGACGGCTGGATTTTGCTCTTGTTCTCCCGCCTGCGGTGTACTATAATGAAGAAACAAAATGATTTGTGTTTGAGGTGTGTCTGAATGAAACCTGACATCCATGCTTATATCCGGCCCGGCGCCCATGCCCATCTGGTGGGCATCGGCGGCGTGTCCATGTCCCCCCTGGCTGAGGTGCTCCACGGAGCGGGGGTAGAAATTACCGGTTCTGATATGCACGACAGCGAGACGGTGGAGCATCTCCGCTCTCTGGGAATCCCCGTGGTCATCGGCCACCGGGGAGAGAGCGTCCAGGGGGCGGGGTGCGTCATCCGCACCGCCGCGGTCCACGACGACAACCCCGAAATTGCCGCCGCCCGCGCCGCCGGCATCCCCGTCTTTGAGCGGGCGGAGGCCTGGGGCGCCATCATGCGCCACTACCAGAACGCCCTGTGTGTGGCGGGCACCCACGGAAAGACCACCACCACCTCCATGTGCACTCAGATTTTCCTGGCCGCCCAGCGGGACCCCACGGTGATGATCGGGGGCACCCTTCCCGCCCTGGGGGCGGGACACCGGGTGGGGAAGGGGGACACCATCATTCTGGAGTCCTGTGAGTACTGCAACTCCTTCCTCTCCTTTTTCCCCACCGTGGCGGTGATTCTGAATGTGGACGCAGACCACCTGGACTTTTTCAAGGATTTGGAGGACGTGAAGCACTCCTTCCGGCGGTTTGCCCAGCTGGTGCCGGAGGGGGGTGCGGTCATTGCCGACGGGGACGACGCCAACACCATGGACGCCCTGAAGGGGCTGGAAAAGCCCATGCTCACCTTCGGCCTGGAGCAGGGGGACATCCATGCTGCTGACCTCACCTATGAGAAGGGGGTGGGCTCCTTTGACCTGATTTACCGGGGAGAGAACCTGGGCCGGATCACCCTCCAGGTCCCGGGGGTCCACAATGTGCGCAACGCCCTGGCCGCCGCCGGGGCCGCCCTCCAGCTGAAGGTGCCCTTTGCCGCCATTCAGGAGGGGCTCCACGCCTTTACCGGGGCGGGCCGCCGCTTTGAGCGGAAAGGGGAGTACCACGGTGCAGTTCTTTATGACGACTATGCCCACCACCCCGGGGAACTGCGGGCCCTGCTGTCCACCGTAAAAACCCTGGGGTACGACCGGGTGGTCTGTGCCTTCCAGCCCCACACCTACTCCCGGACCAAGGAGCTCTTTGACGACTTCGTGGAGGTGCTCCAGCTGCCGGACAAGGTGCTCCTGGCGGAGATCTTCGCCGCCCGGGAGACAGATACCCTGGGGATCTCCTCCAAGGACCTGGCCGACCGCATTCCCGGGGCGGAGTACTGTCCCACCCTGGAGGATGTGACCGACCGCCTGGCTCAGTTGGCTCAGCCTGGGGATCTGCTCCTCACCGTGGGCGCGGGGGACATCCATGTGGCGGGAGAGCGCCTGCTGGAGCGAACGGAATAATAGGAGAGGCCGGGGGTTCTGGCAATACGGTGAAAATTTTAAAGGGCGCGGCCATTTGGCCGCGCCCTTCTGTTTTGTGAGTCCGCCGATTAAGCGCGCTCCAACTCCCCGCGGATGGCCTCAAACACCGCATCGCTGTCCTGGCACATGACCAGCAGGACGGTGCCGTCCTCCAGGGTCTCCAGCCGGGCCTCCTGAGCCACCTGGTACTGGTCGGGCAGGTAGAACTCAAAGCTGCTCTGCTGCCGGTCCACATAGCCCTGGAGGGCCTCCCGCACCGCGTCCGTCTTGCCCTGGACCGGCCGGACGGCGGCGATGCCGTAGGCCTGGGTATTCATCAAGGATACGCTGGCTCCGAAGGCCTCCACGTCCTCTTCTGCCAGCCCCAGAGACTCCAGAGCCAGTGCGGAGGCTCCGTCCTCCGGATCAAATCGGCTGATTACCGGGTTGTACTCCACCATTTCGCCGCCGTGGTTTGTGATGGCCTGGACGTACAGGTCGGTCCACTCCTCCGCCGTACGCTCCGGCTCCCTGCCGGAGCAGCCGGTCAGGGCGGCCAGGGCCAGCGCCGCGGCACACAAGAGCGCAGCTCTCTTTTTCATCAGCAATCCTCCCATGCTGCAAAAATCAGGGCCGCCGGACAGTGGTCCGGCGGCCCGTTGTTGGCAGGATACCCGCTTTTGCAGCGCTTTATTCATGATGTGGGAACAGCAGCTGGACAGAGGTTCCCCGGCCCACCTGGCTGTCCATGTGGATCTGGGCTCCGTGGAGGGAAGCCCCGTGCTTCACAATGGACAGGCCCAGCCCGGTGCCGCCGATCTCCTTGGAGTGGCTCTTGTCCACCCGGTAGAACCGCTCGAACACCCGGGACTGGTCCTCCACTGGAATGCCGATGCCGGTGTCTTCCACGGTGACCTCGGCCGACCCGTCGTCGGCGGGGGCCACCGTCACATTGACGGTGCCGCCCGGATGGTTGTACTTGATGGCGTTGTCACACAGGTTGTACACCATCTCGTCCAGCACGCTGGGGATGCCGCGCACTTCCACCGACAGGCCCATCACCTTCAGAGTAACTCCGGCCTTCTGGGCGGCGGAGTCCAGCCGCCGGGCCACGTCCTGGGCGACGGAGAGGAGATTTACCGGCTCCCGTTCCAGACTCTCGGCCCCCTCATCCAGCCGGGAGAGGCGGATGATGTCCTCCACCAGGGCGATGAGGCGCTGGGCCTCCTGGTAGATGTCGCCGGCAAAGCTCTGGATGTCCTCGGGCTTGACCATGCCGCTCTGCATGATCTCCGCAATGCCGGAGATGGAGGTGAGGGGGGTTTTCAGCTCGTGGGAGACGTTGGCGGTGAACTCCCGCCGAAGCTCGTCCCGCTGTTCCTGCTCGGTCACATCCAGAAGCACCAGCACAGCGCCGGCGGGTTTTCCGTCGGCCAGCACCGGGTTGGCCAGCAGTTTGCAGTACCGGCCGTTCAGATGGAGCATCTGCTGGCTGCGTTTGCCTGAGAGGGCCTCGTCCACCGCCTGGCGGAAGGGCTCCTCCCGGTTGAGCACCAGTACATTGACCTCACCCTCCGGCTCCTCCACGCCCAGCAGGCGCAGAGCGCCCGAGTTGTGGGAGAGCACGTGGCCCTGCCGGTCCAGTAGCAGGAAGCCCTCGGACATGTTGTCGGTGAGGGCGGCAAACTCGGTCTGCCGCTGCTTGAGCAAATTCATCTGCTGCTGGATGGTGTCGTTCTGCCGCTTCAGGCGGGAGAGGAGGGGGGTGAGCTCGTCGTAGGTCTCACAGTCCTCTGGGTGCTCCAGATCCAGGCTCAGAATCGGCTTGATCAGCCCCTTGGACAGCCGGGAGGCCAGTACCGCCGAGAGCAGCAGAGACAGAACCAGGATGATCAAAATGGGCTGGATCATGGAGATGAGCAGCAGCCCCACCGTCTTCTGAGCGCTGGCCAGACGGATCACCGTCCCGTCGGAGAGCCGCTGAGTGACATACAGGGTCTGCTCCGACAGAGTGGAGGAGAAGCGCTGGGCGGTGCCCGTCTCAGAGGTCAGGGCCTCCCGGATCTCCTCCCGGTCGGCGTGGTTCTCCATGGTGGAGGCGTCCGCCTCATTGTCGTAGAGGACTGTGCCGTCGGCGGCCACCCAGGTCACCCGGCTGGTGGTGTGCAGGCCGTTGAGATAATCCATGCCGTCCAGCTCCACCCCGCGGGACACCAGCCAGGTCTCGCTCTCCAGCTCGGTCATCATCTGGTCGCTGAAATACTGGTACAGCATCCCCATAAAGAGGGCAATGGACAGTACCATCACCGATACTGCCACTGCCATGGAAGTACGAAAGAGTTTTGCCGTCATGTCCGCTCCTTATTCGTTCCGGGCCGTGCCCGCTGAAAGGTCTGTGCTGATCTTATAACCGATGCCCCGCACCGTCTCGATGCAGTCCCCGGAGTGTCCCAGCTTCTGCCGCAGGGTGCGGATGTGCACATCCACCGTGCGGCTGGCCCCGTCGAACTCATAGCCCCAGATGGTGTTGAGCAGCTGGTCCCGGGTAAAGACGGTGCCCGCCCGCTCCAGCAGGAGGCAGAGCACCTGAAACTCCTTCAAGGTCAGGGTGACCTCCCGGTCCCCGTCCCGGACGATGTGCCGGGCCGGGTCCACAAAGAGGGAACCCAGGGAGTAGGTCTTTTCCTTGGGGGCCTCCTGCCCGCCGTGGCGCAGGGCGGCCCGGATGCGGGCCATCAGCTCCATCATGCCGAAGGGCTTGGCCACATAGTCGTCGGCCCCCTCATCCAGGCCCAGCACCTTGTCATACTCGGTGCTTTTGGCGGTGAGCATGATAATGGGCACGCCCTTGGTGGCCGGCAGGGAGCGCAGGCGCTTGAGCACCTGGAGCCCGTCCTCCTCCGGCAGCATGATGTCCAGCAGGACCAGCTCCGGTGTCTTCTGCTCCAGCGCCTCCCAGAACTGGGACGGGCGCTCGAAGCCCTCGGCCTCCATGCCCTGGCTTTGGATGGTGTAGACCACCAGCTTCCGGATGCTGGCGTCGTCCTCCAGTATATAGATCACGGCGTTTCAACCCCTTACATGTATCTGATTGAGAAGGAGCGGGCGTCGTCCGTCCGCTCCTAAAATATATTTGATTAGTCCTCGCTGTGCTGTCCGGTGAGGGAGTACTCCACCCACTGGGCGATGTTCACCGCATGGTCGCCGATGCGCTCCAGGTACTTGGCGATCATCAGAAGGTCGATGCACACCTCGCCGTCGTCCCCCTGGCCGATGAGGCGGATCAGCTCGTTCTTCACGTTCAGGAACAGCTCGTCGATCTCATCGTCCTTGCGGACCACGCTCTGGGCCAGCTCCAGGTTTTTGCGCACATAGGAGTCAATGCTGTCGGTGACCATGCCGATAACGCTGCGGGCCATCTCCGCAATGGACACCCGGCTGGTGAGGGGACTGTCGGCAATGAAGCGGGTGATCTCGGCGATGTCCGCGGCCTGATCGCCGATGCGCTCCATGTCAGAGATCATCTTCAGGGCCGCCGAAATGGCACGCAGGTCACTGGCCACCGGCTGCTGCTGCAGCAGCAGCTTCATGCACAGGTTTTCAATGTCCCGCTCTTTCTGATCGATCTCCCGCTCGGCCGCCATGGCGGATTCCCGAAGATCGTCGTCCTGATCCAGCAGGGCCTTGGTGGCGGCGGAGATGCCCTCCTCGCACAGGGCGCCCATCCGGATGAGCTCTACATTCAGCTGCTCCAGCTGTTCGTTGAATTTGTCCCGCATTATCCGAACCTCCCGGTGATGTAGTCTTCCGTCTTCTTGTTCTTGGGCATGGAGAACATCTGCTCGGTGTCGCCGAACTCCACCAGCTCTCCCAGCAGGAAGAAGGCGGTTTTGTCGGAAATACGGGCGGCTTGCTGCATGTTATGGGTGACCATGATGATAGTATAATCCTTTTTCAGCTCGGCGGCAAGATCTTCGATCTTAGAAGTGGAGATGGGGTCCAGTGCGGAGGTGGACTCGTCCATGAGCAGGACGTCCGGCTTGACGGCCAGGGCCCGGGCGATGCACAGGCGCTGCTGCTGGCCGCCGGACAGGCCCAGAGCGGACTTCTTCAGGCGGTCCTTCACCTCGTCCCAGATGGCGGCCCCCCGCAGGGACTCCTCCACGATCTCGTCCAGCTTTACCTTGCTGCGGATGCCGTGGGTGCGGGGACCGTAGGCCACGTTGTCATAGATGGACATGGGGAAGGGATTGGCCTTCTGGAACACCATGCCGATCTGCTTGCGCAGCCAGGTGGTGTCCACGCCGGGGTCGTAGATGTTCTGACCGCCGTAGTTGATCTCCCCCTCGATGCGGATGCCCTCCACCAGGTCGTTCATGCGGTTGAGGGTCTTCAGAAAGGTGGACTTGCCGCAGCCGGAGGGGCCGATGAGGGCGGTGATTTCGTGCTCGGGGATCTCGATATTCACATCGTGGAGGGCGTGGTGGGCCCCGTACCACAGATTCAAATTCTTGGCTTCAATGATGGTGGACATATTCTGATTCTCCCTATTCCGAATTATTTCTTGAGCTTGCGGCCCACCAGGCTGGCGGACAGGTTGATGACCAGGGTCAGCACCATCAGGATGGTGGCGATGGCGAAGGCCACGTCGGTCTCGCCACGCTCGCTGGCATAGACGTACAGGGCTACGGTCAGGCTGGCGGAGGAGGACTCCAGCGAAGAGAAGAAGTTGTTGAGCACCAGGCCGAAACCGGCGGTATACAGCAGGGCGGCGGACTCGCCCACGATACGGCCCACGGCCAGGATGCAGCCGGTGACGATGCCGTCGATGGCATTGGGCAGCACCACGGTGCGGATCATGTGCCACTTGCCGGCGCCCAGGGCCAGGGAGCCCTCCCGGTAGGACTGGGGCACCGTCTTCAGGGACTCCTGGGTAGTGCGGACGATGGTGGGCAGGATCATCACCACCAGGGTCAGGCCGCCGGCCAGCACGCCGGTCTGCCAGCCCACCAGCTGGATGAAGAACAGCATGCCCACCAGGCCGAAGATGATGGAGGGGATGCCGGTGAGGGTCTCGGTGGCGAACTCGATCATGGATACCAGCTTGCGGTTGGTGGCATACTCGGTCAGGTAGATGGCGGCGCCCACGCCCAGGGGCAGCACGATCACCATGGCCAGGGCGACCAGGTAGATGGTGTTCAGGATATTGGGCAGGATGCCGATGGTGTCGTTGATGTAGCTGGACTCGGTGGTCAGCAGGCTGAGGCTGATGTGGGGAATGCCTCGGAAGAAGATATAGCCGATGATCAGCACCAGCAGGGCGCAGGTGAGGAAGCCGCACAGGTACAGCAGAGCCCGCAGGCCCCGGTCATAGAGGCGGCGGCTGGGAGAGAGTGTCTTGCTTTCCATGGCTCAGCCCTCCTTTTTGTTTTTGATGAACACGTTCAGGAAGACGTTGATCATCATAATGAACAGGAACAGCACCAGGCCGATGGAGAACAGGGCGTTGCGGTGCAGGGAGCCCACGGAGGCGTAGGACATCTCCGAGGCGATGGCGGTGGTGAGGAAGCGCACCGGGGTGAGCAGGCCGGGCATATTGGCCACATTCCCCGCCACCATGATGATGGCCATGGCCTCGCCGATGGCGCGGCCGATGCCCAGGACGATGGCGGTGGCGATGCCGCTGCGGGCGGCGGGGACGGTCACCCGGAACACCGTCTCGATGTGGGTGGCGCCCAGGGCCAGGGAGGCCTCCTCATACTCCCGGGGCACCGCCCGCAGAGCGGTCTCCGACACGGAGATGATGGAGGGCAGGATCATAATGGACAGAACGATGATAGCGGCCAGCAGCGTGGCGCCGGAGGGGAGGCCGAAGGCCACCCGGATGGCGGGGACCAGCAGGATCATACCCACCAGGCCGTACACCACCGAGGGGATGCCGGCCAGCAGCTCCACAGCGGTATGGACCACCTTGGCCAGCTTGGGGTTGGCCACCTTGGCCAGGAAAATGGCGGTCATCAGGCCGATGGGCACGCCGATCAGAATGGCGCCGGCCGTACCGGCGATGGAGGTGAGGATGATGGCGAAGATGCCGAAGTCCCCGGTAGAGGCGTACCAGCGGGTCCCGAACAGGAAATTGATGGGGCCGATTTCCAGAATGGCGGGCAGGCCGGAGATCACCAGATAGATGCTGATGATGAGCACAAAGGCCACGGCCACCATGCCGCACAGGAAAAACAGGGCGTTCATGAAGACCTCCAGCGGCTTGCGCTTGGCCTTCACCTTATATTTGGGCTGTCCCACGGCGGACCCGTCCACGGCGGCGCCCACAGTTTCGTATTCCATAGTATTCTCCTTCTAACGCGGGGACCCGCGGCCCCCTCCTTCAATTCTCAATTCACACAAGCGGCCGCCGCCCCAGGGTGGAACGGCGGCTGCTCCGCGTATCACAGATTCGGTGCTTCCCTTAGGCAGCGGAAGCGGCGTCGGTGCCGGCCACGGGCACAGCGCCAGCGCTCTCGATCAGGGAGTTGGCGTCCTCAGAAGTAGCCCAGTCAAAGAAGGCCTGAGCGGCGTCGGACAGGGCCTCGTCGGTACGGGTGGCGAATACGAAGGGACGCTGAATGGCGTAGGTGCCGTCCAGAACGGTCGCCTCAGAGGGAGCCACGCCGCCCACGGTCAGAACGGTGATGCCCTCCTGGTCCTCAACAGCGGACAGAGAGGCGTAGCCGATGGCGCCGGGGGTGGTGCGCACGGCCTCGATGACGGCGCCGGTGGAGTTCAGCTCCTGGGCCAGCACGCAGGTGTCCTCGGTGCCGGTGATGGACTCAAAGCCGTCGCGGGTGCCGGAGCCGGACTCACGGCCGATGTTGGCGATGGCGCCGGCGTCGCTGCCGAACTCGGACCAGTCGGTGACCTCGCCGGTGTAGATCTGAGCGATCTGCTCCAGGGTCAGGTCGGTGACGGAATTTTCAGCGTTGACAATGATGGCGATGCCGTCCAGAGCAACCACGGTCTCAGTCAGGCCGCCGGCGATCTCCTCGTCGGTCAGGGCGCGGGAGGCCAGGCCGATGTCGCAGCTGCCGTTGGACACGGCCTCGATGCCGGCGCCGGAACCGGTGGGGTTGTAGCTGACGGACACGCCGGTGTCAGCCTTGAACTGCTCGCCCAGTACGCCGATCACGGACTCCATGGAGGTGGAGCCGTCGGTGGAGACGGTGCCGCTCAGCTGAGTGCCGGTGGACTGGCTGCCGGTGGAGGCGGAGGCGTTGGAGCCGTCGGCAGCGGAGCCGCTGCTGCTGGTGTTGCCGCCGCAGCCGGCCAGCAGGCCGAGGGCAAGGACCATGGACAGGCCAACGCAGGTAAACTTTTTCATTTTCATCGTTCTCCTTTATTGAAGTGATTATGTAGTTTCTTCTTTGGATTACGGTTGCCAGTATAAAAAGCCAATGTAAAATTGGAAACAGCCTCAATGTTAAATACATGTAAAATGAAATTTTATTTTGTAAAATCTGGCCCTTTTGAACAAAAGAGCAGGTTTTTGAACATTATGACATGTAAAATAAGACGGCTGGGATACGAGATCCCAGCCGCCCTTCTAACAGAAAGGTTCCGCCCCGTCCGCGGGTCAGTTTTTCTTGTCCGACATATCCCGGAACAGCAGAGAGATGCACCACACGGCGGACAGGCCCACGATGGTATAGATGATCCGGCTGATCATGCTGGCCGATCCGCCGCAGGCGAAGGCCACCAGGTCGAACTGGAACAGCCCCACGCTGCCCCAGTTCAGACCGCCGATGATCAGCAGGGCCAGGGCGATTTTATCAATAATCACGGTTTCTTACCTCCTCCGATTTGGGCTTCGCAGGTAGTTTGTCCCGCTGGGGGAAAAACATGCAGGAAAGAAGGATGCGATGGAAAAAACGGGAGAATGTCCGCGCCTGCTGCGCCGCGCTGTCCGGCGCCCTTTACACCGCGGGAATTTTTGTTTATACTTGATGAAACAGAACATCGTGACTTGAAGCGTACGGAAGCGGCTGTCCCGCATGGGAACGGCCGCGGAGCGCCTGGTCAGGAGGTGCGGAATGTTCATTTCAGAGGCCGCGGCCCATTCTATCGTTCAGGAGATCAAGGAGATCACCGGACACAACATCAATATTATGGACGCGGCAGGGGTGATTTTTGCCAGCACCGATCCGGAGCGGATCGGGCAGCGCCACCTGGGGGCCTGTCAGGTGCTGGAGCAGGGGCTGCCCCGTCTGGTGGTCCAGGAGGACGACGGACGTCCCGGGGGCGCCCGCCGGGGGATCAACCTGCCAATTCAGCTGGACGGGCAGACGGTGGGGGTCATCGGCATCACCGGCGCGCCCCAGGAGGTGGAGTCCCTGGGCAGCGTCATCAAGCGGATGACAGAGATCATGGTCCGAGATACCCGCCGACAGGAGCAGGAGGACCTGATGGACAGCGCCCGGGCGTGTTTCATTGAAAACTGGCTGTTTGCCGAGGAGCCGGATCTGACCGAGCTGGAGCTGCGGGGAAATATGCTGGGGATTGATGTGACCGCCCGGTGGTCGGTGGTGATCCTGGAGGTGATGGCTCCGCCTGTTCCGGAATCTCCCCAGGAGATGCGAACCGCCCTCTACCTCAAGCACATCCGTCCCTATCTGCCGGACCGGGACCGCGGCCTGTGTGCGGTGATCAATCAGCGGATTCTGCTGATTTTCCGGGACTGGAATCGGTTTGAGGTCCTCGCTCGGGTGAACCAGATCCGGGGGGAGCTGGAGAGCGCCTACCAGGCTCAGGTGTGCGGCGGGATGAGCGCAGAGGGGCGCCGGGGCCTGGAGATCCGGCGGTGTTATCAGGAGGCGCGTACTGCCTGCCGGACGGCCAGGACCTCCGGCGGCCGGGTGCTGTTTTATGACGAGGTTTCGTTGGAGTTCCTGGCGGACAGCATTCCGCCGTCCATCCGCCGGGACCTGATGGAGCTGGTGTTCGCCGGCTGTACCCAGGAGGAGCGGGAGGAGGTGCGGAACACCGTTCTTCTCTACTTTCAGTGTCATGGGGAAGTCAAGGAGATGGCGCGGACGCTGTATGTCCATAAAAATACGGTGCATTACCGCCTGCAGCGCATTCAGGAGAAGACCGGATACAGCGTCCGGGACCCCAAGGGGGCGGTGCTGCTGTATTTTGCCTGCCGCTTTTCCGACCAAGGAGAGCGGGAATAGAGCGGTTCCTTATAAATGTAAAAATAAGCTGCGGCGGGCCGATCATGGGATGGCCTGCCGCAGCTTGTGCTGTATATTCAGAAATCAGGTGCTGGAGATGTTTCTCAGATCATAGGGGGTGGTCTGATACACATAGTAATTGAGCCAGTTGGTGTAGAAGAGCTGCCCGGCGGAGCGCCAGCGCACCACGGGGGGCTGGCTGGGGTCGTTGTTGGGGAAGTAGTTGTCCGGAATGTTGATGTCGATCCCCTTGTTCACGTCCCGGAAATATTCGCTGGCCAAGGTCTCCGGGTCGTACTCCGGATGGCCGGTGATAAAGAACCGGCGGTTGTCCGAACTCTTGACGGCAAATACTCCGGCCTGCTCCGAGACGGCCAGCAGCTCCAGCTCCGGGACCTTTTGAATGTCCTCCAGCTTGTTTTCCGTATAGCGGGAGTGGGGCACATAGAAAATGTCGTCAAAACCACGGAACAGGGGGGACTGGGGACGGACCATGGTGTGGGGGAACACGCCAAAGAGCTTTTTGCCCAGGTTATACTTGGGGATTCCATAGTGGTAGTAGAGCCCGGCCTGCGCTCCCCAGCAGATGTGGAGGGTGGAGTGGACGTGGGTGGTGGTCCAGTCCATGATCTGACACAGCTCGTCCCAGTAGTCCACATCGGTGAAGTCCAGATTTTCCACCGGAGCTCCGGTGATGATCATGCCGTCGTAATTCCGGTCCTTGATTTGATCGAAGGAGGTATAAAAGGAGGACAGATGCTCCGCGTCGGTGTTCTGGGAGACGTGGCTGAGGGTGTGGAGCAGCTCTACCTGTACCTGAAGCGGGGAGTTGGACAGCTTCCGCAGCAGCTGAGTCTCGGTCACGATCTTCGTGGGCATCAGATTCAGGATCAGCAGCTTCAGCGGGCGGATGTCCTGGTGCATGGCCCGGTACTCTGTCATGACAAAGATATTTTCGCTCTCCAAAGTGGCAGTGGCGGGCAGAGAGTCGGGAATTTTGATTGGCATGGGAAAGACCTCTTTCCTATTTAAAATAGTATCATAAGGATAGTTTCAAGGGTACCATAATTGAGGTGGTTGTGCAAGAGAGAATTTTGTGGAGAAATGTACGCCGCACACGGACAAAAAGGAAGAAAGGAGCCCTTTGAAGAAAAAACACGAAAAAAGGGAAAAAAGTGCTTGACAAGGGGGATGGTGTGTGGTATCCTACGTAAGCTGTCCGCGAGGGCGGCAGAAAACTCCCTTCCAGAGCGAGTTAAGCACAAAAACAAATCGAAAAAGATTTGAAAAAAGTGCTTGACAAAGCGAGGAAGCGGTGGTAATATAAACAGGTCGTCCGCGAGGGCGGCCGGGGAGTGAGCCGGACGGTTTCCTCTTGAAAAAGCGCTGAAAAAAGTTTTGAAAAACTTGAAAAAGTGCTTGACAAGGGCGAAACGAGATGGTAAAATAAACTCCCGCCGCTGAGAGCGGTGTGCACCTTGTAAATTAAACAACGTAACAAACAC
>JABLTR010101030.1_pt1 | contig 16076 bp, 16 predicted proteins | sample 7160071 | NCBI WGS metagenome assembly JABLTR01 (sample SAMN14651230, study PRJNA627086) | human gut metagenome | isolation source: feces | host: Homo sapiens
GCGGCGGCGCGGTGTTGAATGACAGCCCGGTGGGCTGTCAGACCCGCGCCGTGACCGAGTCGCAGCGAGACGGTGGCATTTGCGAAGCAAATGACGGAGACGTCGACGGGCGGGCAATGCTCGCCCGATAAATCCTCAAAACAGCAAGCAGATTCCCGCCATTGCCGCGCTGACCGGCACATACAGCGCAAAATGCAGCGCGTGCGTCTTTTTGTTGTATCCGAACAGCTGCGGCCCCACAACGCCCTTTACCTCCGGATAAAAATGCGGAAAAAAGTTCGAATGGCAGAGCAGCACCCAGTCAAAAAAGCCGATGTCATACAGCTCCATCGCATAGAGCATAATCAAAAACCGTGCGAAGAACTTCCAAAATCCGAATCCATTCCGCACGCCATCCCACGCGGCGAGCACGATCGCCCCGGCGAACAGCAGCATAGCGATCCCCGCGGCAGCCCAGCCAAGCAGCCGCGCGCCGCGGAACCGCTCTTCCTTCTGCGCCGGGACCGCGTCAAAAACCTCCTTCGGCGCCGAGCCAAAAAACCGCTTCTCCTGGATCAGCCCGACCCCGCATACAGCAGCAGAAAATACGCCGACATGAGCATCCCGCCGCAAGCGCCGTCATCCCCATCGTCTCATCCTCCATTCGAATTCCGTCTTCATTCTGTCCAATGTCCCGCTCCGGTCAGGCCGTCCAAGATCAGTGCCCCGACCGTGACCGCGTCCTCGATTGTCAGATACCGCGGTGCGCTCGCATCCACGAAGAGATGCCCGGACGCCGGAAATTCTTCATCCCCGAACCAGACCTTCAGCCACACCGGATAGCGCGGCGCAAAGTCAAACCGCGCGCAGAGATCGGCGTTGGATGTCTCAAAGTTCGCTCCAAGTGCCTCACACCGGCGCTCCAGCTCCTCCGGCGGCAGCACGCTGAGGTCCCGCCGGACGATCAGCTCCGCATTCCGGTCCAGCCCGCCGCCGCGCACCAGGCCGTCCTTGTACTGTGAAAACGGGATCATTCTGCCGCACAGCGGCGTTCCGTCCGCAAGGTCAAGATAATGCAGCAGCGTCAGCGTGTGCCAGTTTGGCAGCGGCGGCGTCACCACGCACTCCGGCAGGCACCCCCGCACCGTTTTCCCCAGCGTCGACACAATGAACGCGCCATCCGCGTATTCCACTCCGGCCCGCTGCGCGAGCTCCTCCGGCGCGTGCCGCGCCAGCCGCTCCCGCGCGACCTCCATCATCCGATCGAATTGTGATTTTTCACTTCCCATGGTTTTGCACTTCTCCGCTCTTGCATTGGCCCATCGGACTCTGTATAATGAAGTCAGTGCTTTTCACGCAGTCTCCTGCTCGCGATCTGATGCAGCACCGCGATCAGGCCAATCCCGGCCGCCAGCCCGAAGGCCCATTCCGCCGTCAGCTGGCCATAGTGCCGCATCGTCGACAGCTTGTTCAGCACCAGCGCGGACATCATATAGTAGACATACCCGCCCGGCACCAACGGGATCAGCGCCGGAATGAGGAAGATCGTCGCGGGCGCGCGGGCGAGCTTCGCCACCGCCTCGGCATACGCGGCCGACGCCGCACCGACCAGCACGAGCAGATAAAACGTGCTCTCGATGCGCCCCTTCAGAAGCAGATACACGCCCCAGCTCAGCATCCCGCCGAGCGCCGCGGGCAAAAGCAGCCGCCGCGGCACATTGACCAGCAGCGCATATCCCGCCGTGGCGAATAGCGCCAGAAATAACTTCAATGCCATACCCTCACGCTCCAAACAGATAGATCGCGCTGCCGAACCCAATGGCCAGCATCAGCGCCAGCAGCAAAGACTCAGCCAGCCGCAGCAAGCCCGAGATTGTGTGCCCGACCAGCATGTCCCGCACCGCGTTCGTCAGCGCCGCGCCCGGGATCAGCAGCATGATCACGCCGATAGACATCTTGTCCACCGCGAACACATCCGAGATCCGCCCCGCGAGGCAGATCACTGTCCCGGCCAGCAATCCCGTCAGCAGCTGGAAAAACGCCCCATTTCGGAACACGGGCATCACCTTCCGCTGCATCCAGCAGACCATCGCCCCGACGGTCCCGGCGAACAGCGCATCCGCGATCCCGCCGCCGAGGAAGAGCGTAAAGCCCAGCGCCGTGAGCACACTGCCGAGATAGCTCCGCAGCGCGCTCGGCCGCTTTTCATCGATAGTACAGAGCGCCTCGTGCAGCTCTGCCGCCGAGATCGGCGCGGCGCACACCTTCCGGCTCAGGGCGTTGAGCGCCTCCAGCTTTGCAAAATCCGTCGCAGGACTGCCGGAGATGCGCCGCGTCTGCGTCAGCTCGGCTCCGTCATCAAAGAGCATCGTCAGCACGATGTCCGACGTGATCACGAAGATGTCGACCCGCTTTGCGCCATACGCGCGCCCGAGGCGCGTCATCGTGTCCTCGACGCGGTTGATCTCCGCGCCGCAGCCCAGCAGCATCTCGCCCATCTTCAGCAGCTCGTGCAGCACCCGCTCGTGTGTCTCCATGCGCTCGCCCCCTTTCCAATTATCGTTCCCAGAATAGCCATTTTATCAGATACTACCTGATTGTCAAGGGAGATCATCTATGAACTATGCGACAATTAAGCCGTGGGACATCGCAAATGGCCCCGGCGTCCGTGTCAGCCTCTTTGTTTCCGGCTGTACGCACCACTGTAAAGACTGCTTCAACCCCGCGGCGTGGGACTTTGACTATGGCGAGCCGTTCACCGAAGCCGTCATGGAGCACATTCTGGAGCTGCTCCGCCCCGACTACATCCGCGGCATCACCTACCTCGGCGGCGAACCGTTCGACCCGCACAATCAGCCCGGCCTTCTTGCGCTCACGCAGAAGATCCGCGCCGCCTATCCCGAAAAATCCATCTGGTCGTTCACCGGCTACGTCTACGGCCAAAATCTGCCGCAGCTGCCGGGCGTGACCGACGCGCTGCTCGCGGGCCTCGACGTCCTCGTCGACGGGCCGTTCATCGCCGCCCGCAAAAACCTCAGTCTGCGCTTCCGCGGCTCCGACAACCAGCGCCTCATCGACCTGCCCAAAACCCTGAAAACCGGCGCCGTCGTCCTCTGGGACGAGACGCAGTAAGGAGAATACCATGCCGAAAATCAAGATCCACTACTTTTCCGCCGACGCCCCGCGCCTGAAAATGACCGACAAGGGCGACTGGATCGACCTCTATTGTGCCGAGACGATGGAGCTCCACGCGGGCGACTTTGCCCTTGTGCCGCTCGGCGTCTCGATGCAGCTGCCCGCCGGCTACGAGGCCCGCACCGCCCCGCGCAGCTCTACGTTCAAACGCTGGGGCATCCTGCAGGCCAATTCCGTCGGCGTCATCGACAACAGCTATTGCGGCACGAACGACGAATGGAAGCTGCCCGTCTACGCCACGCGCGACACCGTCCTGGAAAAGGGCGACCGCATCTGCCAGTTCCGCATCTACGAAACGCAGCCGCCCATCGAATTTGAGGAGTGCGACGAGCTCTCCGCCATCGACCGCGGCGGCTTCGGCTCCACCGGCCGTAAATAATTTCAAACTTTATGGAAGGCTCCCCTTGATTGCATCAAGGGGCCGCGAAGCGGGGGCAGCCATTGGCCGCCCCTCGCTGTGTCTCCATCATTACAAAACCGCCCCGGCCGAATTCTCGGCCGGGGCTTCGTTTATCCCAACAACAGGGTATTCAATTCTTCGGCAGACTCCAGCAGCACATCCGCCCCATGCTCCGCGAGCACCTCCCGCGGCCGGTATCCCCAGCACGCGCCAAGCGCCCAGAATCCCATCTTCGACGCAAACTCCATGTCCGTGTCTCCATCGCCGACGAAGGCCACCTGACCGGGCTCCAGCCCGAGCTCCTGCAAAAGCAGTCCGCCCGCATCGGTTGCAGGCTTGAGCGGCCGGATGCCATTGTTGCCCCAGATGAAGCGGAACGGCACGTCCGGAAAATAGTGCGCCATGACGCGCTGCGCCGTCGCCTCGGTCTTATTCGTCACCATCCCGAGCGCGATCCCGCGCTCCGTCAGTCCTTGCAGCAGCGCCGGGACGCCGTCATAGACCCGCGTCAGTCCCGTGCAGTGCTCCCGGTAATAATCGCGGCCATAGTCGCGCAGCGCCTCCACCGTTTCCTCGTCCGTCCCAGCGGGCGCAGCCCGGCGATAGAGCATCAGCAGCCCGTTGCCGATCATGGTCTGATAGGCCTCCAGCGGATGCTGCGGAAGGCCGAAATGCGCCAGCGTCACATTCGCCGCCGACCCGAGGTCGCGCACCGTGTCCAGCAGCGTCCCATCAAGGTCAAATACCGCCGCCCGGATCTCCTCCCGCGCAAAGCGCTTCATTTTTTCTGTTAAGATCTCCATGCCATTTCCTCACGTCTCTGTCTGTCCGTCTCCGCCGCAGCGGATAGCCCCCCCTTCCATAGTGGGGAGAAAATCGCCAAGGGCGATCAGGGGGAGAAGTTTTCTGAAGCTCCCCCAGTCGCCTTCGGCGACAGCCCCCTCTTCGTAGAGGAGGCCTTTCGACGGCCAGTGGCTGCCTTAGACTTATCCTTTTTTCCCGACGACCTGCGCGATCCGCGCGATCGCCACGCTCAGCACCGCGTTGACACCGAACTCCACGAGGAAGTTCACGCCCGTCAGCACCACGAACACATAATAGACCAGATCCGTCCCGCCGGCCCACGCCTCCAGCGAGGGGCGCAGCACCGTTGTCATCGCGAGCAAAAACAGCCCGGTATTCACGACCGGCGCGCTGATGGCCGCGGCCACGCAGCCGAGCGTCTGATGCTTCCGCAGCGCCCGGTAGACCAGACCGGCCACCCAACCGGCGGCCGTCGCCTTGACGATGCAGGTCGCCAGCGTCCAGAACGCGTTCGCCTGGATCAGCGCCTGTGTCCCACCATCCGCACCGGTCAGACCGGCGATCGCCGTGACCAGCCCGAAGATCGCGCCGAGTCCCGCGCCCGCGCCCGGCCCATAGAGCACCGCACCGATCACGATCGGCACCAGCGTCAGCGTGATCGGGATGGGCCCGACCTTGATGCCGCTTGCCACGGTCTGCAAGACCACGACCAGCGCCGCCAGCAGCGCCAGCGCCACCATCTTTTTGACATTCTCGTGTTTCATTTGTTTACCTCCAGCTTTCGCTCCGGGTATCCCGGATGCAATACTTGGGAGCTTGCGTCAAGATCCTCCGCCCGCTCCATGTATATACCTGATCGCACCGTGTTGTGCGCTCAGGGGATCTCCTCTTCGACCGGCGGGTTCAGGGGCTGGCCATTTTTCATGGACTCCCACTGTTCCTTCGTGATCAGCAGCTGCCGGGGCTTCGAACCCTCAAAGCCGCCGACGATCCCGCGCTCTTCCATCTCGTCCATGATGCGTGCCGCGCGGGCATAGCCCAGCTTCAGCCGCCGTTGGAGCATCGAGACGGACGCCTGTCCGGTCTCCAGAATGACGTCGACCGCCGCGGGCAGCATCTCGTCGCCCTCGGCCTCGTCGCTCGCCGGTGTGGACGCAGCAGACGCGCCCGCGCCGCCGCCCTTGCCGCTCTCTGCGGCCTTTTTCTCGATCTCGGCCATGACCTCGTCGGAATAGTCCGCCGTGTTCGTCTGCTTGACGAACGTCACGACCTCCTGCACCTCATCGTCCGTGATGAAGCAGCCCTGCACACGCTTCGGCTTGCCCTGCCCGAGCGGCGCATAGAGCATATCGCCCTTTCCGACGAGCTTTTCCGCGCCGGACGTATCGAGGATGATGCGCGACTCCATCGCAGACGCCACCGCAAATGCGATGCGCGACGGGATGTTCGCCTTCATCAGGCCCGTAATGACGTCGGACGAAGGCCGCTGCGTCGCGATGACGAGATGGATGCCCGCGGCGCGGCCCATCTGGGCCACGCGGCAGATCGACTCTTCGACTTCCTTGGCCGCCACGAGCATCAGGTCGGCCAGCTCGTCGATGACGACGACGATCTGCGGCATCTTCTCAAATTCCTCGCTCGCCGCCGCAACGTGGTTGAACGATTCGAGGTCGCGCACGCCTGCGTCGGCCATCAGCCGGTATCGGCGCATCATCTCCGTCACCGCCCATTGCAGCGCGCCGGCCGCCTTCTTCGGGTCGGTCACGACGGGGATGAGCAGATGCGGAATGCCGTTGTAAATGCCAAGCTCCACCATCTTCGGGTCGACCATGATGAGCTTGACCTCATCCGGCTTCGCCTTGTAGAGCAGCGAGATAATCAGTGAATTCATGCAGACCGACTTGCCGGAGCCGGTTGTGCCCGCGATCAGCATGTGCGGCAGCTTGGCGATGTCGCCGATGATGCGGCTGCCGCCGATGTCCTTGCCGACGGCGAAGGAGATCTTCGACTTGCTCTTGCGGAACTCGTCCGAGTCGATCACATCCCGCGCCAGCACCGTCGTCACCAGCTTGTTCGGCACCTCGATGCCGACCACTGAAATTTTGTCCGGGATGGCCGCGATGCGCACGCCGGACGCGCCGAGCGCCAGCGCGATGTCATCCGCCAGATTTGTGACCTTGGACAGCTTCGTCCCGCGGCTCAGCTCCAGCTCATACCGCGTGACCGACGGCCCGCGCGTCACATTGATGATGTTGGCCTCGATGTTGAAGCTCTGCAGCGTATCGGCCAGCCGCTCGGCGTTCTGCCGCATCTCCTGCGTGCCGTCCGCTGCCGCGCCGGTCGAGCGGCGCAGCAGGTCGACCGGCGGATACCGGTATTCCGGCAGCGCCGGGGCCGTCTGGATCTCGGCAGCGATCTGCGCGGCCTCCTGCCGGACGTCCTCGCGCTTGATCTTGTCCTCCTCCGGCTGCACCAGCGGCGGCAGTTCCTCCACCGGCTCCGCTTTCGGCTTTTCCACCGGGGCTTCCTTCGGCTTCGAGGGAACGACCAGCGGCGGGAGCTCCTCCGCCGGGTCCTCCTGGATCTGCTTCGGCTCCTCGGGCAGCGTCGGGAGCTTCTCCGGCTCCGCGTCCAGCACGAGCGGCGGCAGCTGATGCGGCAGCTCCTTCTGCTCCGAGATCAGCGCGTCAAACTGTGCCTTGTAATCCTTCTTCGCTGCGGGCTCCGGCTTCTGCTCCGGCTGCGGCGCGGCAGGCCTGCCGTGGCCGGTCAGCTCGCCGGGCAGATCGTCCGTCAGGTCGACAGGCTTTTCACGGCGTGCATTTTTCCGATCCTGCTCCACAAATTCATCGGGCCGGACGATCTCGCGGCCCTTCTTCTTCGGCTCCGTCACGGGCAGCGGCGGCTCGTCGACCGGCAGGTCAAAGTCCGAAGCTTTCGCGCGCCGCCGCTCCACCTGCTCGATGTGCCGCTCCGCCACATGGTTCACGAGCTTTTCCGCCGGGTCGGCATGCTCGCGCTTCGGCGGCTCATATTCGAGCTTCGGCCGGTTTCTGATTGCGAGGATGATGCCCTTTACCGTCATGTTCAGGCTCGTGATCAGCGCCAGCAAAATGCCCGCGACGCAGAGGATCACCGCACCGACACGGCTCACCACCAGCTCCAGCACCAGCGCCACTCCCCCGGCGACCACGCCGCCGGACGTCCCGGCAATGCCGCCGTCCCAGAGGTTCTCGATCACATTCTGGCTCCATTCCACATTGCTCCCGCCGACGAGCTGCACCAGCGACCCGATCAGCACCGCCACGAGGAACGTACACGTCACCCGCAGCGCCACGGGCCGCCCGTCATGCAGCAGCAGGATCAGAAATCCCATCAGAAACGCGAACGGTAAAATGTAGAACCCCGCGCCGATCAAGCCGCGGCAGAGCGTCGCCAGCGCGTCGAGAAACGCGGCGTGAACCTGAAAACAGGACAGCACTGTGAATACCGCGAGGAACAGGCACACGCCCGCGCCGACCTCGCGGCGGATAGGCTTCTGCTGCGTCTTCTTCGGGGCCGTCTTTCTGCGGCCTTTCGCGGCTGTTGATTTTTTTGTTTGCTTCTGTGCCATGGGTCTCTTCTCCTCAAACCGTCAGCGACAGGATCAGCGTCACCAATCCCGCGCCCCAGCAATAGTACGCAAATCCGCCGAATTTTCCGCGCTGCACGATCATGCGCAGCAGATAAATGGCAAAATAGCCCGACACGAACGCGACCGCCACGCCCACCAGATACTTCGGCGCCATCGACCAGTCTACGCCCGCGGCAAATGCCTTCACCAGCGACACCAGATTCGCGCCGAGCACCGCCGGGATCGAGAGCAAAAACGAAAATTTCAACGCGAAATTCCGGTCGAACCCGCGCAGCAGCCCCACCGAGATCGTCGTCCCGCTGCGGGAAAGACCCGGCACCACCGCGATCATCTGCGCCAGACCCACCACGACCGCGTCGCCCAGCGTCGCTCCGCGTTCATTCTTGTTGCCATGGCCCATGCGGTCGGCCGCGAAGAGCAGCACGCCCGTCATCAAAAAGGCAAAGCCGATGAAAAACGTGTTCTGATACAGGCTCTCGACGTATTTGTTCAGCACCGCGGCCAGCGCCAGCGGCAGCGTTGCCACGATCAAAAACCAGATCATCCGCCGCTTCACGCCGTCCGGCTTTTCGCCGCGCCGCGTCTTTTTCAGGCGCAGCATCCGCAGCCCCTCGTTCCACAGCGGCGCGATCTCGCCCCGGAAGGCCAGAAACACCGCAGCCAGCGTCCCGAGGTGGAGCAGCACGTCGAACAGCAGATGGTTTTCCATGTCGCCGATGGCGAGAAAATTTTGCAGCACGGCCAGATGGCCGGAGCTGGAGATGGGTAAAAACTCCGCGACTCCCTGCACGAATCCCAGCAGGATCGCCTGTCCGTAGGTCATACGTTCCCCTCCGATCTGCACGGCGCGTCTCCCGCGCCCATAGTCACATACTGTTTTATATTATCACAGATCGAAGAATATTTCCACTCTTTTTCCGTCTCCCATCCGTCTTTGCAAAACCTGCGATCGGATTTGTCGGGGAGGAACGCCGGAAAAGGGCCGGACGCCCTCGCGCCCGGCCCTTTGCATCATTTTTTCTTCTTTTCCTTCGCGATCTGCCGGTGCAGCCACGAAAACGCATCGGATAAACTCCCGAGCTGATCCATCAGCCCGGACTCGACCGTCTCCGGCCCGTAGACCACCGTGCCCACATCGGTCGCGATCTCGTCCGTCGCCATCATATAGTCGAGGAACCGCTGCTTCGAGATCTTCGAATGCTTCGTCACAAAGCTGACGATCTGCTCCTGGATCCGGTTAAAATACTGATAGGTCTGCGGCGCACCGACGACGAGCCCCGTCATCCGCACCGGATGCACCGTCATCGACGCCGTGGGGACGATCATGCTCCGCCTGGCCGACACAGCCAGCGGGATTCCGATCGAATGCCCGCCGCCGAGCACGAGCGACACCGTCGGCTTCTTCATCCCGGCGATCAGCTCTGCAATGGCAAGCCCGGCTTCAATGTCGCCGCCCACGGTGTTCAGCAAAATGAGCAGCCCGTCGATCTCCTCGCTCTCCTCCACGGAGGCCAGCAGCGGCAGCACATGCTCATATTTTGTCGTCTTCACGTTCTCCGGCAGCGCCTGATGCCCCTCGATCTGGCCGACGATGGTCAGCGTATAGATGCTGCCCCGGCTGGTATTCGTCGTCGCCGCGCCGAGATCAACGAGCTGCTCGGTCTGCTGATCTTTTTGCTTTTCTTCCGCCATGTTTTCGCCCTCCCCAAATGTTCGGGTTTAGCATGGACCAAAATGCACACAATTATTCCGGCAGCTTGCAGACGTCGACCCACTCGTCGAATTTCGAATATTCCTCCAGCTCCGGGATCGTCAGCTCGATCGCGCTGTTGCTGCTCCCGCACGCGGGGAACACGGTCTCAAACCGCCGCAGCGACTCGTCCAGATAGACGCGCACGCCCTCCTTCACCGCGAACGGGCACACGCCGCCCACGGCGTGCCCGATGTATTCCGGCACATCGTCATGCGCGAGCATCTTCGCCTTTGCGCCGAATTTCGTCTTGTATTTTTTGTTGTCGATCTTCGCGTCGCCCGCCGTCACGATCAGGATGCACCCGTCGCCGAGCAGAAACGACAGCGTCTTTGCAATCCGTGCGCCCTCCACACCGACGGCCTGCGCCGCCAGCTCGACCGTTGCGCTCGACACGTCAAACTCCATGATCCGCTCCGCAATGCCGCGCATCTGGAAATAACTCCTCACCTTTTCAATGGACATTCTGTACTGCCTCCGTGGTAAATATCAGACGTATTATAGCAAATCCCGGCAGGACTTGCAACCTGACGCAAAAGACGCTATAATGTCCCCGAAAGAAGGGATCCCCATGACCAGAACCAATGTCATGCGCCTGCTGGACGCAGCTAAAATTCAGTACCGCACAGCGGAATACGCCTTTGACGAAAACGACCTCTCCGGCCTGCACGCGGCCGAGGGCATCGGCATGCCGCCCGAGCAGATCTTCAAGACGCTCGTCGCCCACGGCGACCGCTGCGGCTATGCCGTCTTCTGCATCCCGGTCTGCTGCGAGCTGGACCTCAAAAAGGCCGCCAAGGCCGCCGGAGATAAAAAGATCGAGCTGATCCACGTCAAGGATCTGCTGGCCACAACGGGCTATATCCGCGGCGGCTGCAGCCCGATCGGCATGAAAAAGCCGTTCCCGACCTATCTCGACGAAACGGCCCAGCTCTACGACGAGATCGGCGTCTCCGCCGGACAGCGCGGCTGCCAGATTCTGCTCGCGCCGGATGATCTGATCAATTATGTAAACTCTGCAGTCTGTGATCTCACCGAATAGAAAGGAATTTTACCATGGAATTTGATTATCGTACCAAGGGCACCTGCTCCAGCAACATCCACGTCGTCCTCGACGGCCGCAAGGTCAAGGACGTCGTCTTCACCGGCGGCTGCAACGGCAACCTGCAGGGCATCAGCCGCCTTGTCGAGGGCATGGACATCGACGATGTCATCGCGCGCGTGCGCGGCATCCGCTGCGGCATGAAGCCCACGTCCTGTCCCGACCAGCTTGCCCGCGCCCTCGAACAGGCCAAGGCCGAGCTCGGCCAATAATCCCGCCGCGGCTTGCCTCCCCTTCGTAAGGGGCGGTGGCGTTTGCGTAGCAAATGACGGAGAGGCCGACGGGCGGGCAACGCCCGCCCCTACGGTCACCGCCGGAGCTGCGATAGAATTCGTAGGGTACCCCTCTGTCGCCCGCTTTCTTCTTGAACCCATTCTTTTCTTTCTCTGCCAGAAATCCTTGCGCCCCCATTCTTTTCTTTCTCAAAGAAGAGAAAGAAAAGAATGGGGGCGCAAAATTCATTTCCTTTTCTGGCAGTGAAAATAGGGTTGAAAAACCGGCGGCCCCTCATGGGGCCGCCGGTTTCTTATTCCTCCCGCTCGGGGTCATAATAATAGCTGTATTCCTCCGTGTTGTCGACGTCGCCCTGCTCCACCTTCCGCACGGTCTGCTCCTCCGGCCGCTCGTCGAGCGTCAGCGTCACATCCAGCTCCGCGCCTGCGCGGTAGATGTGGAGCGTCACCTCGTCGCCCGCGCTGCACTTGTTCAGTGCCGACATCAGCTGCGTGTACGTCTGTACCATCCTGCCGTTGAAGCGCAGAATGATGTCCTTCACGGCGATCCCAGCCCTGTCCGCGCAGCTGTCCGCGACCACGCTCTGCACGATCGGCCCCACCGGCAGTCCGTAGGTATCCGCCGTCGCGGCGTCCAGCTCCTTGACCGTCACGCCGAGGAACGCCCGCCCGCGCACATAACCGTATTCCTGCAAGTCATAGACGACGCGCAGCGCCTCGTTGATTGGGATGGCAAAACCCACGCCCTCGATCATCGCGCCGGACCCGGCCATGCCGGAAATTTTCGCGCTTGTGATCCCGATGACGTTGCCCGCCATGTCGAACAGCGGCCCGCCGGAGTTGCCCGCGTTGATGGCCGCGTCGGTCTGGAACATGCTGATGGGCTTACCGCTGATGTTGATCTCGCGCGGCAGCGCGCTGACATAGCCGCCCGTCATCGTGAACGTCAGCTCGCCCAGCGGATTGCCGATGGCGATGCACCCCTCGCCGACCGCGATGGCGTCCGAATCGCCGACCGCCACGTGCGAGAGTCCCTCCGCCTCGATCTTCAGCAGCGCCACATCGCTCAGCGAATCGCCGCCGACGATCTCCGCCGGATATGTGCTCCCGTCGTGCAGCTTGACGGACACATTGTCCGTGCTCTCCACGACGTGGTTGTTCGTCACCACATACCCGTCCTCCGTCAGCACGAACCCGCTGCCCACAACCGCCGTCGATGTCGTCTGCCCGAACACATTCGTCGTCACCTCGGTCGCAATGCCGCACACCGCATCCACATTGATGCTGTAGACCTCCTGCGCAGTCAGCGTCTTGCCGCTGTCGTAGGTCGGAAGGGTCTCAGGGAGCGGTGTCAGCTCACGGCGGTAGGACGCATCGTCTGTCTTCTGCGTCGCTTCCGTTTCGGTCTTCTCCGGCTCCGCGGTATTGCTGTCCTGATTGCGGGCCTCCAGCCCGTTGATCGCGCTGCGGAGCAAACTCCGCCCGAGGCTCGCCACAATGGCCAGCGCCAGCAGCAGCGCCGTGATCTTCAGCCACGTCCGCCGCTTTTTCTTTGGTTCTTCCGGTGTCTCCGGCTGCGGATATTCCGGCTGCGTCGGGGTCTCATCCTCCGGCTCGATCGTAAAGTTCCGTTCTTCGTCCATTTGTCACCTCTCCGCGTTCTCGCGGTGTTCCATCAGACCATATTTGATCTGGATCCGTTCCAGCTTTTCCAGCATCGGCTCCGCGCCGAACCACAAAAACAGCGCCGTCGCTGCGCCGCGCACCAGATCCCACGGGATGCCCGTGAGATAATAGCTCAGCAGCACCTTCCAGTCGAGCGTCCGCGCCCAGATGAGCGCCGTCGACGGGTTCATGATCCCGCCGTAGACCACCACCGAGCAGACTGCCCCGAAGATCGCGAGTGACAGCCGCGCCGGCCGCAGCGGCCCGTTGTGGAAGCAGACGCCGCCGAGGAAGCCGATCAGGCCCATCGCGAACATCTGCCACGGCGTCCACGGCCCCTGCCCGAACAGCATGTTTGAGCACAGCATCGTCATCGCCCCGACGAGAAATCCGCTCTCCGCCCCGAACGACACGCCCGCCAGAATCGTCAGCGCCACGACCGGCTTGAACTCCGGCAGCATAAACAGCGCCGCACGGCCCGCGATGTTCAGCGCGCACAGCACCGCGATCACCACGAGCTCCCGCGCCTGCGGCTTCCGTCCCTCAAAGATCAGGAAAAACGGGATCATCGCCTCGAGCAGCACCGCCACCGCCAGTACATAATAGTTTTTCACCTGCCAGACCTGAAAGCCAAGCAGCAGCGTCGCCGGGATGAGCAGAAACACCGCGACGGCTGTCCAGATCGTCCGTTTCGAGAGCCGCTTTTTCGGCGGCTTTGTCAGTGCATGCTTCCGCTCCGGCGCTTTGCGGTAGGTCAGGGCCGCGAACAGCACCAGCAGCGCCAACATTCCGGCGTACCGTCCGAGCATCCCCGGCGCACCCGCGCCAAGGCCCTCCGCCGTCACCAGTTCACTGAGGTCGCTATTTCCGAGGCTGGAGATCACCAGCCCGACCGCGCCCAGCAGCGAAAGGCCCGCCGTGATGCGTTTCCAGCGCGGACGCTTCGGCCTGGCCTGCGCCTCCACGGCGTCCAGCGGAGCGCCGTCCCAGTCTTTCGGCTCAGCTTCCGACGGGACTTCCCCGCCGCAGGCCGCGATCAGGTCTTCAACCGTGACCGCCTCCGGCAGCAGTCCGCGCGCCATCCGGTTGGCCGCCGTCGTATAGAAGCTGCTCCCGGCGAAAAACGCCCGCGGCGCATCCTCCGCCACGATGGCCCCGTCGAACAGCAGCGCACAGCGCGTCGCGTGCTTTGCGCAGAACTCGATGTCGTGGCTCACCAAAAGGATCGTCACGCCTTGTGCCCGCACCTGATGCAGGATCGCAGCGATCTCTTCTTTACTTGCTGCATCCAGGCCCTTCGTCGGCTCGTCGAGCAGCAGGATGTCCGGCTGGCTCAAAAGCACCTTCGCCAGCGCCAGCCGCTGCTGCTCGCCGCCGGAAATGTCATAAGGATGGCGCTCCAGCAGCGCCGTCAGGCCGCACCGCGCGGCCAGCTCGCCCGCCAGTTCCGGGTTCCCGGACTCCAGCAGCTCTTCGCGTACCGTCTTTTTCGAGAGCAGCGTCTGCGGATCCTGCGGGAGCAGCGCCGCGCGCCCCGTCCGCTCGATCTTTCCGCGCTGGGGCTGTAAGGCGCCGGCCAGCAGCTTCAGCGTCGTGCTCTTGCCGGTGCCGTTGCCGCCCAATAATGCAAGAAACTCGCCGCGCCGCACCGTCAGCGTCAGGCCGCGCACCACGTCCGCGGCATCCTGTTCGTAGCGGAACCAGAGCTCCTTTCCAGAGATCGCCGTCTGCGGTGACACGGGGGCTGCCTGCTCGGGCGGGAGCGGGCGGAGCGGGTGTGATGCTGCGTACGCTTCCAGCCAGTTCCGTCCTTCACTGACGGACACCGGACAGGCCGCGCCGGAATCAATCGCACCCCAGACGCGCATCGCCGCCGGCATTGCGAGGAACATGTCATGGCCGGAGGTGCGCAGAATGGCTCCGATCTCCGCCGGTTTCCCGGCGCAGAGCAATGTCCCATGATCGAGCACCGCCGCGCGGGAGCAGAGCGCGAACGCCTCCTCCAGCCGGTGCTCGCAGAGCAGCACCGTCGTGCCAAGCTCGCGGTTGATCTTCCCGAGGACGGACAGAAATTCCGACGCCGCAATCGGGTCGAGCTGGCTCGTCGGCTCGTCCAGGATCAGAAGATCCGGCTGCATGACCATCACAGACGCCAGATTCAGCATCTGCTTCTGCCCGCCGGAGAGGGACGCCACGTCCCGGTAAAACCAGTCTTCAATGCCGAAGAACGAGGCCATCTCGGCCACGCGCCGCCGGATGACCGGCGTCTCATAGCCGAGGCTTTCCAGCCCGAATGCCAGCTCGTGCCAGACCTTGTCGGTCACGAGCTGGTTGTCGACATTCTGCTGCACAAAGCCGATTTTCCGGCTGCTGTCCGGCTGAGAAAGGCTAGCCAACGGCTGACCGTCCAGCAGGATCTGACCCATTTTTTCGCCGTGCGGCGCGAGGGCGGGCTTGAGTTGCCGCAGCAGCGTGCTCTTTCCGCAGCCGGACGGCCCGCAGAGGACGAGAAACTCGCCGCGCTCCACCGTCAGCGAGACGCCGCGCAGCGCCGCCTGGTCCTGTCCGGGGTAGGCAAAGCTGAAATTGTCGATTTTCAGGAATTCCATTTCCTTGCCTCCCAAGCATCTATGGCCCACGGCGTCAGCGCGAGCGCCAGCTCCGCCGCCGCGCAGAGCGCAGTCAGACCGGTGAAGCCGCCGCGCACCGTCGGGTAATACCGCCACGCGAGCGCACCTGAGGCCCAGCCGAAAATGACGAGGCCGCCGCAGGCCAGCAGCCATGCCAGCAGCCGTGCGTCGCGCGATTCAAAGCGGAAAATCGAAAACGCCGTCCGGCCCGGCAGGCCGTAACCGCGCGCGCGCATGGAATCCGCCGTTTCTACGGCATTTTCCAGGCTCCACGTCACTAAAATCGAGAAATTTTCCACAGAAGTCCGGACTTTCTGGATCGGGCCGGTTTTTTCGGAATGGCACGCGAACTGCCGCGCCTGCTGCACCGCGCGCAGCTGTGCGCGGAACTTTGGCACAAAGCGCAGCGTCATCGACAGCACCAGACTCAGCGCGGGGATCGCGCGGCCAAAGAGATAGACAAACTTGTCCGACGTCATTACGGCCTGATACGTCGTGAACCAGAGCAGCACCGCCGCAAGCATCCCGCCCGCGGACAGGCCATAGAGCATCGATTCGAGCGTCAGCGGGTTGCCGGACGAGAAATAGGTCAAAATCGTTGCGCCCTCGTGGTTGAAAAGGACGTTCACCGCCGCGGCCAGCAGCCAGACCGGCGCCATCCACGCGAGGCTGCGCAGCACCGCC
>JABLTR010113099.1_pt1 | contig 16015 bp, 21 predicted proteins | sample 7160071 | NCBI WGS metagenome assembly JABLTR01 (sample SAMN14651230, study PRJNA627086) | human gut metagenome | isolation source: feces | host: Homo sapiens
GAAAATGTATCACCTTAAACCGGGAGTTTATATCACCTAATCCGGGAAAATGTATCACCTTAAACCGGGAGTTTATATCACCTAATCCGGGAAAATGTATCACCTTTAGCGATTTACACCTTATTATAATATACAAACAAGTAGTCTAATAACTTCTACAAATAAAAAAGAAGAAGTTCCATGCAAAAACGGACATTAAAAAAACACCTTGCGAGGGTAGCTCCATCTCAAGATACGGCCTGTTCATAATAGAACGGTACTAAAGGTGATACGATTTCCCGGTCTAGTCCACATTATTAAAAAGTTTATTTCAAAAATCTTTGCTACTGTCCATAAGGAAAAATTCCTCGTCCACGGCGCGCAAAGTGGAAATAACCGTGATTTTGTATCACCTTTCCGCTATGCAGGGTTTGGGGTAGGCACACCCCAACAAGAGCTGTCCGGTGTCATTTTGTGGACACAGGACGATTCTTGCTCTCCGTTTTCAGCCCCCGGCAGGGCACACGGCTTTGTTTACAAAGTCTAGTGTGTTACACCTTGCCAGAGATGTTCTCCTGCTCATACTGCCCTGCCAGCTTATAGAACGTGGTGCGCTTTAGCTCCAATTTCTGCATAGCAGCGGTGGCCGTGATCTCGCCAGCTTTCCAGCTTTTATAGGTCTGCTCCCATCCATCGGGGAACTGTGCAGCCGGACGGCCAAACTTTACACCCCTGTCATGTGCGCTCTGGATGCCCTGCTCTTGCCGTGCATGGATATTTTTGCGCTCTTTCTCGGCGGTGTAGCTCAAAATCTGCAATACAAGGTCAGCGATAAAGCGGCGGTCAAGATTATCCCCGGTCTGGCTCGTGTCCAACATCGGCATATCCAAAACCTTAATATCTGCTCCGATCTCGTGGGTGATGTGTTGCCATTGCTCTTTGATTTCGGTGTAGTTGCGCCCCATGCGGTCAAGTGACACGATAACAAGCAAGTCACCCTTCTGCATCTGGTTCATCAGGCTGTTCCAGCTCCCACGGTTGAAGTTTTTGCCGCTGGCCTTATCACAAAAAATATTTCGGGGTTCAACTCCAACTTCCTTCAGGTGGTCAATTTGGCGGTCGAGGTTTTGATCTTTGCTTGATACTCGTGCATATCCGTAGATGGTCATTGTCCGCACCTTCCTTTCATGTTTTAGTCTATCAAAAGTGTTTGTAAAAGTCAATAGCTATTTACGAATATCTGCAAAATAAAATAACAGATTTACGAACATTAAAACGGGGTATTTTTAGCTTGGTTTAATGGTAATAAATGGCAAATTTGAATGTTCGTAAGAGTGTACTTTTCCGAATACTCTAAACTCGAATAAAAAGACAGTTGCGATGCAGCCAACACCAAAAATTAAAAAATCACTTTCAAAAACAAGCCTAGCGCAAGATTCGCCCGGAGCGGCTGAAAACCTCCGGCAGCATCTTGATGGGGATTTCGCTCCCCATGCCCTCGACAATAGAAAAGCCCTTCCCGGCGGTCAGGAAGGGCAAGCCCATAAATCAAACAGCTTTATTTTTGTGGCGGATGTTGGCGGCAATGTTGGAATAGCTCTTTGTCAGCCCTAGAGTGATAGCAGCGAAGTCAGAGCCGCAATGCTCCTTGATGATGTGCGAATAGCGGCGGTCGGGGTTGTTAATCTTGTCCTCGGCCACGGTCAGACAGTGGAACAGTCCGTCAACGCCAGCCGCTTGCAGAGCAGGAGCAAACTGTCCAACTTTGTCGAGAACTCTATTATAGAACTCTCTCATGCTCGCCAGAACGTCCACAGCGGCCTCCTGAACGGTTTTAACCATTCCATCGGGTAAAGTGACTGTCGCACTGTTAAGGTCGTATCTGGCCGCATTTTTGAAGTTCTGGTAGCATTGCACCTGTTGCTCGTTCCGCAGCGTCAAAGTGTCAGAGCCAAAAGCACACCACAGCAGGAAGAAGCGGCAGAACTCCAATACCCACAGCTCTACTCCACTCGGCTCCATCGGGTTCACATCAATCATCCGCAGCTCGATGTGATCGGCGGCACGATGCAGCCGCTCAATAGAATACTGTCCGGCAGGCTTAATCCGCACAGGGATGTAAAGCTCAGAGGGGCAATGCAGGAGCTTTTTAACCATCAAATCTTCCAGACTGTCTACATAGTTGTTCAGGGTGGAGTAGTCCAGAACAGGGCTGAAGTTGTTCCAGAACCCAAATTCAGACTGTCGGACGGATGCCATACCACAATATCCAGTGGTTCCGGCAGCAGTATAATCAAAATAAGAGCCATCCACAAGGGGCGATGCAGCAGTCAGAGCGGTCAGAATCCACCCATAAGCAAGGGCTTTCTGGGCGATTTCCAAATAGAGCTGGTTCTTCCAGTTGGAATAGTTGGTGTCGTTCTTGAAATTCTGGGAGTGAACCCACAGAAGCAAATCATCGGAGATGGAGAAGTTCACATGAACGCCACACAGAGCCATTCTGCGCCTGTCATATTTTGCGGCCAGATACTCCCGGTAGGTGGTTTCAGGTGCATCCCAACCGGAATACTGCGCAATAGGCACATCATTTTCGGCGTGTAGCACAGGCGGAACAGAGGACGGCCAAAGATATTCAGGGTTTTCTTTCTTTGCCAGAGTGCGGCGCATTTCAATCAACGTATTATTTAAGTACGCTCGTGCGTCCTTTTCAGAGTGATAGATGGGAGTGTTAATCTCCATCTGGTTCTCCGCAAAATCTCTCGTAAGGTTGTCACCCTCCCGGAAAGGGGGTGGCGTTTTTGCCATCTCTCCGGCGGCGGTCACACGCAGCGTTTCCAGTTCAACGCCCATATTCATCTTCAGGCAGTTCTTCATAATTTCAGGAGTGAAATTCTTCAGCTTCATGTTATATTTCCTCTCTTAAAAGTTCACTTATAAATCAATATTTTTCCAGCAGCTCCATCATTGCAAGGTCGCTGACTTCATCCTCGGTATCTTCATAATCGCTATCATCGGCAAAACGCAAATCAGGGTAAGAGGTGTCGATTTTCTTTACCACAAGCAGGGTTTTCAGCTCCTTGTTGGCTTTCCGTAGCAACTTCCAGCGATTATCAAGGTCGTGTGCAGGAAGTTCCATAGCTTCCTCAAAAGTGTCCTGTGTAGCTTCCCAGAGAATCATAAAGGGCAGAAAACGGTCTTTATAGCGGTTCTGGATTTGCTGGCGCACCCAGATCAAATCATCCAGAGCAAGCAAGCACTTGTGGGCGTATTCTTCGCTGAAGCGTTCTTTGTAAAGTTGCTTAGAATAGGATTTTAATTCTTGGTACAGCGGGTGGGTGTCACCGTGATTTAGAGCGAGTGCCATCGGTTCTTTATAATACTGACGTTCTTCCTCGCACAGCAGAGGGTAGCGGTGATTCCAGTTCCAGATAGCATTATAGAGGTCACAGGTCAAAATGTTGTCTTTGCACTGTGCGTCTTCATCATCAAAAGAAAACATACCACCGTTATAAATGCCGCCTTTTGCGGAGATTTCAATTTGACACATGACAAGGAACGGTAGAGTATTATATTTGTCAACCGCACTCACTGGATTATTTTCGTCACCAGGGCAGAATATACCTCCATTTACTTCGCCCATAGCAAAACGGTGAGGGTGAGAACTAACGTAAAATGGATATTTTTGGTCAATAGGAAGATTTTTTGCACGGCCAGCGTAAGCAAGTCGTCCATAATTTTCTTCGCTTGAAAAATCTTCTTTTCGTTGGTAGCTAATATGAACATCGGAAGAACAGTGCTTTTTATAGAACTGATATGTTGCTTCTGGAAAATAAAGGCGGCTTGCTTGGTGAAAAATATCGCTTGAAATACTGATACCAACAGAAGATGGGGCTATGCCCCCCGCCTGTTTGATAGGTTCAACTTTTTTCTTGATGTATTCGGCCATTTTTGAAAAAGCATCGGCGCAGCGTTTATCGCAGACAGTGCCATTCGTAACAGTGCCAACAGTCAGAATAGAAATATCACGCTTGATAATCCCATCAAACAGGTATTCGACCATTTCAGGATGCAGGAACGGCTCACCGCCTGTCAAATCAAGGCTGATAACAGCGTCAATTTGGTCTAACAGCTTGTCAATGATCTCCGGCGTGATAGTTACATCCTGTGCGTCACCTCGTACACAGTGCGCACAGTGAAGGTTGCACTGCCGGGTGATTTCAACAGTAAGGTGATGTAGTTTCATCTTCATAGGTGCGTTGTTTTCACTCATTTTCGGTATCCTCCATTTCATCTTCTTCCCAGATATGGTATTCCAGACCGTCACTGTCAGCGGTCGAGAAGTACCAGAGCATTGTTACGCTGTCGAATTTCAACTCACAGCCGGAACAGGTGGGCGTTTCAAAGCCCTGGGCTTCGGTGCAGCGTTCAGGCAGGGTCAGAACTTTGTGTCCGTCCATATCATAAACGCTGGTAATGTAGCGGTTGCCCTGCTTTTCGGTGTTAATGCTTGCCGCCCTGATTTGGTAGCAAGCTCCCCACAAGAGATGGTTTTCACCTTTGCCGTGGATGATTTTCACTTCCCAGTACGGCGGCATAGCCATAGCAGCGGATTCCCACGAACATTCGTTGATGCTCTTGATTGCTTCTTCGGGGGTCATATTCTCGACCTTGCAAAATCTATCAGCTTTCATTGTTTTCACTCCTTAACCTCGATTTCAAACGGCTTGTTGTCCGGTGTGTAAATCGTAACGGTGGCGTGTGCGGTGTCCATGTAATAGCACTGCATCGTGTCATTATCATCCCATTTCACGGTTTCGCAGCCGCCGCTAAACTCAATTCTGTTCCCGATGCCATCCCTGAAGGTAATACTTGCTTGCTTCAGGTCGTTCCCCGGCAGCGTCCACAACTCCATTTTGGTGGCGTTGATGGAGCTTTCAAAATCCGCTCCCGGTGCTCCATTGTAAATTGCCCAGATATGGAAGGGCTGGTTCATGGCGTTCATCTCTTTGGCAAACTGGTCAAGCGGCATTTCTTTTGCAATAGTTTTCATGGTAGGATTTTCCTTTCTTTTCATCCTCAGCGGTTAATTATCGTTCATGCGATGGTTTTCTTCTGGTCTGTCAGCCCTAGCAGATAATCAGCAGACACATTGAAATACACGGCCAGAGCGGACAGCTTTTCACAGGTGGGGCTTTTTTCGCCCAATTCCCACGATGCAACTGCCCGGCGGCTGGTGTTGATGGTATCCGCAAGCTCTTGTTGGGTCATACAGGCGGCAGTGCGTAAGCTCCACAGTCTATCAGGAAATTTTGCCATAGGTAAGCTCCTTTCTTGGAAATTAAAATTTACTTTTCAAAAACCGACCTACTCTCACTCGGTCTGTCCATCTCTGTTTACTATCGTTACTGCCAGAGCTTCAGCAGAGTGCCATCTGGAAGGTATTGAACCCGGCGGGTCTGGCCGTCCTCGGTGGTTGCATCCACGTCCACGGCGATTCCTTCACGCTGGGCTTTCATCTGGGCGGCTCTCAATGCCTGATACATTAACGGCGTAGAACCGAACTTTTTGCCAGAAACGGAAACAGTAAACATTGCAGTCATGGTCTTACTCTCCCCTCAAAATCTCACGGTGTCCACTGTGATTGTGCTTCCCTCGGTGGTGGTGATCTCGTACTCGGTATAGTGGCCGCTGCACTCGGTCTTGTCGATGCACAGCACTTTGTTGATGGGAACGGCCAGCAGGGTATTTCCTGCAATAATCTGAAGTTCATCCTGCTTGATGGTGGCATTGGTGCGCAGGTGCTGGAACTCGGTGGAGTGGTCGGAAAAGACAGCGGAAACAGAAGCAAAACAGTTGTAGACCTCGGCGGCGAAAAGCTGAACAGGAATAATCATTGATGTATCGTCCTTTCAAGATTTGAAGTGAACTTTTTAAGTTTGGTACTACTCTCACTCGTACCCTCGCTCTCTGTCTGGCTGTTGCTTAATCAGCCTGTATGAACATCTCGCCGCAGTCGGCGCACATTACCCGGACTTCCTTGGTGGAGCGGATGATGGTGTGACACTTGGGGCATACCCAGCGGCGTGTACTGCTCTTTGCCTTGGTGGGCTTACTCTCGCCGCCCTCTTTTGGGGTTGTGGGCTTCGGTGTGCCTGTTCCTGCAAAGTCTGTCCAGCCCAGCCGCTCGACCATCTGAATGTCCTGCCAGCCTTGGAAGATGATGAAGTCTAGCAGTTCTTCGGTGGGGCTGGTGACTGTCCAGCCGTACTTTGGGTGATGGTCGATGTGCAAGCCGTGTGCTTCGGCGGTGGCCTTAAAGTTCTTGTTGTGATAGACGCCCTGATTGCTGGTGTCCTTGATACCGTGTTCCAAGTTGTACTCGTGTGCCATCTCGTGCAAGAGGGTGGCGGCGGTCTCCTCGATGGGTCTTGAAAGGGTGGCCGATGAAAGGTTGATCTCGTACTTGCTTTCTTGCCCTGCCTGCCAGACCTTGCCGACCGTGATATGGCCGTATGCTGAAGGGGTCTTCTTGAGGGAGATAATCGGCTCCGGCAACTCGCCGTTGTAGTAGTGCTTATTAAGCTCTCTGAACATCTTCTCAAGCTGTCCGGCTGCTCTGCTGGTCTTAACTGTCTGCTTCATAATTTTTGTGAACTCCCGTGCATTTACAAATAAAGGGGAGCGGCGTATAATAGTCTTGTAACTTGAACCGCTCCCCAGCGGTCTAGGCTCTTGCAAGTGTACTGTGGTAGGTGGCACTTGTAAGGGCTTTTCTTTTTAGTTGACTGTCAACCGCTGTCCGGTGACGGTTTTGCTGTACTGCTCGTACAGGTCGGGGGCAACTGCCTTGATTGCCTTACTGTCAAGTCGGGTCTGGCTGTAGTTGGATAGGCGGACTTTGTGGCAGCCTACTTCCAGATAGTTCACATTGCGTTCGGCAAGTGCCGCCTTGATTTCCGCCTTGAGCTTTTCCTGTTCGGCTTGAGCCATCTCGATAAGTTGAGCGGCTTCTTTGTACTGCTCGACCATTTCCAGAATCTCGTTTGTTGTTTTCATTGTTGATACGCTCCTTTTTAATTGTGTTTGTTTCGGTCGTGTGAACTGCTGTTCACTGTCTATATTATAAGTCGACTGATACGAAAACGCAAGACGGAATGTTGCACAAGAATATAAGTCGACTTATTGTGCAGATTGTATAAGTTGACTTATATTCGGATTGACAGACGAACAGAGCCTTTATATAATTACCTTATAATGCAAAAAAAGAGGTGGCACAAATGGCAAGTGATGCACAAATAAGGGCAAGTGTAGCCCATAACAAAAAAATGGGCAGTATCACAATCAGACCGCCTAAAGAAATTGACTCCCAAATCAGAGAAGCGGCAAAACAGGCGGGGGAAAGTCTATCAGAGTATATTTTGAAAGCCGTTCAAGCCCGGATGGAACAGGAGCAGCCCAACGACTGAACGGGGGTCTATTTTCATTTCCTGACACCAGATCGACCGCCCAGGCCGGGGCAGTACATCCAAATATTTCATCCTCGCCCCAAAACTCCCTCCGAACAGGGGGAGGGGGTGTATTTGCACTGGCAGCATTGCGCTGATCGGCGGCAGAATAGCCCGAAAATAAAAAAATCCCCTGCTATTTCTAGCAGAGGATTAAAAGTTTACTTTCGATTATTTGTGGTGGTACTTAGCACACAGATTTTCCAGCATGGTGAAATCGTTGCAGCGTTTGGCAAGTGCGGTAGTGTCGCCCTTAGTCTGTTTGTGCTTGTAGAGGGATGCGGCGTTCTTTCTGATTTTGTCCTGCATAGCCTTGATAATACGGTATTCGGCCAGCAAAAGAGTTTTATACTTTGCGTCTTTGATTGTTGAAAAATTGACGTAAGAACACTCAGAAGCAGGAACAGGGAACATACAGTTTAGATTGATAACTGCATAGTTCCCGATTTTCAAGAAGTCCAGACCGTCCTTCATCTTATAATGCTTTGTCTTAAAAGAGGACAACGGAGCAAAATAATTGTAGCCATTGATGGACAGCACAATGCCGATGTATTTCCGCTCATTGGCCTGTCCTGGCTTTTTATTATGGAACAGCAGAGGTGCAGACGGCACAAGGTAGTCAACATAATCTGAGCTGATCTCGTAGATTTTGATTTCGTCCATGATTTTTCTCCCACAAAACAAAAAGGGTAAGCATAGCTCACCCTTCTGTTAAGTTCGCATTTAGGGTAGCGAAACACCCACTTTTAACTTTCTTAGTTAGAGCCAAGAGAAGCTCACTTGATAACTTTCTCATTCGGGGCTGAGATACACCACTGTTAAAGCTCCACACTTTTGGTGGTGGGTCGCCTAGAGATTGGCCTTTCGGTTTTTCTCCTCTTATATTATACTCGATAATCCGTAGAATGTCAACACATTCCCGGCGGTGCAAAAATTAAAAGTGAACATTCATAAATCAAATTCGTTTCAAGTTATGACTGGTACAACAGACCTCAGATTGAGTGTAGCTCAGTCGTCAATTTGACTACCGAGGTCATAAATCAAACATTGTTACGTTGTTTGAACTGTTACCAAACTTGTAACGGTTGATGGGTACTCAAAACGAGTACCGAGGGAGGAACCTTCCTCAGATTGAGGAACGATGTCGATGCAACACACCCTCAACTGTCGTCAGATTGACGACTGTTCAACTAATGTCAAATTGACATAGGTTGCCCGGAAAATTTCACAAAATGTGAACTGGCGTTCCTTTTTATCGTACCTTTGTCGTGGTATAATCATCTCAGAAGCCCAGAAAGGATGTGCAGCGTATGACAAACAAGCAGTATTTCAAGCTGGAAAACCTCAAACATGAGTATAACCAGAAGCTCAAAAATGCGCAGGATGCCAACGATGAACAGGAAGCAACATACTTTTCCGGTGTTGTGAACGGCATTCAGATAGCAGCTAGAGAGCTGTTAGAGGAAGCAGAGGACTGAAAGGGGAGTGCAGCACATGGCAGACTACGGTTATTTTGGCAGCGGCGCAGAGGGTTACGCCCATTATAAGCAGACGTTTGATAGCACCATGAAGGGAAATAGACCGAGTGGCAGCTATCACAGTTCCAGCAGTGGCCGACTTCCTACCCGGAAGGAAATTGAGCAAATGACCCCGGAAGAACGGAAGAAGCTCAACGAAAATCTGGACAAGAGCCTTGAACAGTCTGGATTGCTCCTTATGATTATCCTGCCGCTGGTGTTCTTTTTGATGGTGGTACTCAGATAATAGGGGTGTACGGCAAAATAGACAGCCTGAAGAGTTCCGCTCATTTTTGAGCAAACCGACTATCCCGGCGGAACGGATGCCAAAAATGTCATCGGTGGCAAAAACCCATTTCACCGATTGACCCACCGATTGAGCTACCGAAGCCCATTTTTACCCCTGTTTTGGTGTCGTTTACGGTCGGTTTTGAGTGGATTTCACCTGAAAGATAGGGAATTTTGAGCGTTTTTCTGGAAAATAGGGTGTCTGAAAGGGCTGGAAAGTAGGGAAATATTACATCTCCACCACAAATACATCAGATTTTTTCACGCTCGAACAATGTTAAATAAATATCAAAGTATAAAGGGCTGTTTGCAGGAATGCAGCAGTCCTTTTTTGATGCCAGGAAGGATGTTTTGGAAATATTAAACCTTCACTTTTAATTGTAGGAGCGTCCATTCCACACAAGTGCGGAAAATCCACCGAGAGTACAGCACCTCACCAGAGCTACCAGAGAAGCCCTGTAAGAGCCTTTTCAAAACGGTTGTAATTTACCTCGGAAACAGAGAAAACTTTGCAGAACAGCCCAGAATAGCCCCAGAACGGCAGTAAATGGAGCTAAAATAGGCAGAATATAGAAGAAGGGTTTTATTGTGGATTTCAGGCGGTAAGGGAAGGTGCAGCGGAAAAGGGAGACGGGAGAGAACGGAAGGTATCACCCTCCCCAACCCCCCTCAAGGGGGAGCACGAATGTTCGGAAAGTACGCACAAGTGCGCACATTTCCTCACATCCGGTATTAAAATCGGTTGTGTGAAAAGAGTGCGTCAGAAAGAGAGCCTTAAATACCCCTCGTAAGGAAAAAAGAAAACGGACACTTGTGGCCTTTTCTGTTTTCCGTCGAGGGAAGTGCCCCCTTTAGGGGGGGCTTGGAGCGGGGTGAACCCTGTCCGGGAGGACTACTAATAATTCTTCCTTATACTATTGACGTATATGTGTTTCTGTGGTATAATTAGGTGTTGAAGTTGAAATGTACAATGACTGTTGATAATAATTTTCCTATTAAAACCATGCAACATTCAATGTACAAGTGAACGTATAAAAACAAAATATCGCTGGGGAATTGGGGGCTTTTAATGAGAAAAAAGAGTTATGATGTAACACCAGAGATGGTAAGCAAGCTGGAAGATGGATTGTCCTTTTCGAACTTTACAGAGATGTCTAGGTATCTGGGAGTGTTGGACAAGCACGGTAATGCGTTGGGGGGCAACAGCAAGAAGCAATTCCTCGCAGAGCTGAACAGATACGTTGAGTATCAGATGGACAGTGGAAACAAGAGCTATACAATCGTCAAGGTACGGCCAGAGGATGAGGTGTTACCGCCCAGATCAACAGGTGGCAACAACAAGTTCTCTTTGATGATTCAAAATATGATAGCCTATCACCTGCTGAAACAGCCAAATAATGGAGATAGCAGCATCGAATATTTTTGGAACCCATACGACTTGTTTCAGGCTTGCGGAATGATAGGAAAGCAATTCTATCGGTGGAGCGAATATTATTGCAGTGAAGAGCTGAGGGATGATGCAATCACTTTCCGATATAATGCGAAAGCGGTAATAGGAAGATATACCGGCACAGCTCTAAAGGCAATGGCTCGGAATAAAGAAATCATCCTCAAAGAAGAGCCGATAATTTTCTTGAAGAGAGGAAACACCAAACTGGCACATAACATTGATAATGATGCCGATCAAGATGTAGCCCAACTCGTAGAAGATGTAAAATACGTTACTCACCATGTTCCGACAAAAGAGGAGTATGCAATCTACCTGAAGATGCAGACAAGAGTTATCCAAGAGTTTGAATTTTCATCTGGAAGAACGTGTCATAGTGAGCAGGATATTATTCTTTGTGGTAAAAGTAAGGAATATTATGAGCGGCTGACCGAAGAATTTCAAAAAATTTTCCCGTATGATGAAGCACGGTCAATGTACCACATCATCACAGAGCCTACCACCCTTGTAAGAGCATTAAGGCGTATTAAAGACGTGTCGTGTGTGCAGGAGTTCAATAATCTTAATCGGGAAATGTGCGAAAATCTCCCAACCCTATCCAGTGTCAGACGTGGTAGGGCAGAACAGATAGAAAACCCAGATTATGACATCGACCATCCAGACGATCAACCAAAGTTCCTTTATGAGTATCATCCTTTGCCAGATGAGGTTATGCAGCTATTTATTGATAATATGATTCGTATTGGTAGAACCATCGAGAGTGAAAGTGGTATTCCATCATCTGGTTTGCGAACAACGGTCTATGAGTTGCAGACTGAGTTCGATATTAACGTATTTAAGAAATAAAAATAAACACCGCCCAGCATCCAGAACGATGCCCCGGCGGTGTTTTTTTGCAAAAAAGTGAACTTAAAATGCTTATTTCAAAAACGAGGATAAAGCAAAAGCCCAACCGTGGGGCGGTCAGGCTTTCATAAGGAGAGTTTATATCAACTGGCATCGGCCAGATTTTCATGTTCAAGCCGCTTGCTGATCTGAACGGCAGCGGCAGCGGTTAGCTTGGTTTTGTCCTTGTTTTTCAGGTTTAATACCTTTTCGGTCAGGTCGTGACAGTCATCCAGCCATAAATGGCAGTCAATATCCGGCATAGCCTCTTTTAATGATTGGAATGTGTGGGTGTATTGACTATTATACGCCTTGGTACACCATTCCAGATTTTCCGCAGTATTGTTCTTTGGGTTCAAATCTCGGTGGTTTACATCGGTTTTATTCAGTGGGTCGTCATTTTCCACGAATAGCGTAGCAATCAGACGGTGTAGATTGAATGTACGTGTTTCACCACAAATATCAGTCAGTCCAATAACGGGATATGGTTTATTTTCTCCACAGTTACCCAAAACAAGAGGGGTTAGATATTCTTTTCCAGAATGTTTATTGGTAAACACCCATCCATTTGCTGTCACAAAATAATCCTCATATTTATTACCAGCAAATTCTTCCAGCTTTTTGGCTTCACAAATAACACGATTGAACATATAGCATTTCGTGTTTTCTGGGGTTACATCCTTACCGTTGAACTCTCCGAAAGTTTGCCATGCCTGAAGCTGAAGTCCACAGACTTGTTTTTCCTGTCCGGGAGTGGTTTTATCCCAACCGATAGTAGTTGTGATAAGCAGCTTGTCAGCATCCACCCATAAATCATCTCCAAAATACAGACGGTCATCTTTCAGGCTCACAGGAAGGAATACGTTGCGCTGGATAAACCATCCATCGTTATAGTCCTTCGTGCGTCCAACAGGATATTCCCGGATTGAGATTTTCTTGTTGTTGTATGCTTCAATGAGCAGTGGAATATCTTCCTTGCTGATCAACATTTGCATCCCACGCTTCATTTTCCTGTCTTTGTATTTTGTGAAACACTTATAGCCGGTAGTGCGTTCAAAAATCTTCTCAACAGCTTCTTCCAGCATATCACAGTACCCCCATCACAGTTCGTCAATGTCAGCAGGGGTGGTCGGCCAGGAACAGTTTCGTTCTATCTCACCATAGTCTCCGATTAGATCATGGATAGTGGTCACAACACGCTCCATGTGTTCCAGCGGCTCGATATTGCCGGTCTGGTAGGCGGTGGCCGTACAGGAGTTAAGGTAGTCAACCAGAGCTTCCTGCGCCATACGCTCCTCGTTCTGGTAGATACCCAGTGCCTTGTAAGCGGCCACAGATACCATTGCAGGGGTTCGCTTCTCACCAACACTAATAATAATGTCGGACACGTTCTTGTGCAGGGCATTGACACGCTCCCTGTCTACGCTGTCACAGTGCGGCAGGGGAGCGATTTCCAGTGCATAGCTGTGGATTGCCTGAAGCTGTGCATCGGTGGCGTAGTCCAGGCACTCGTTCAGCGTCAGCATCATAGCAGCACGTTCATCCTCGGATAGCTCAAAGGCTTCATCTTCAAAATTTCTCATATTCTCGTTATTCCTCTCATTTCTCGGCGGTCATCTGCATCTCAGCGTCGCAGCTGTCGCAAATCAGTTCTGCATCATCGGTCGCACAATAGACGGTCTTGCCACACTCAGGGCAGACGTAGGTGTGCATCCCATAAGGTGCCTCGGTCGGGGTCTTGCCAGTAATTTCCATTTACAAACTCTCCTCTCATAAATGGGTCTGTGGGGCACTCGCAGCTCCCCGGTGGTTGCTCATTTTGCGGTCATTTATTATAAGAGTGGCAGAGCCACCAACACGACCAGCTTGCCGCCAGTCGTTATGTCGTGTGCATCTGGGTGCTGTCACCACCCGGCGGTGTCGTTCTGTGTATTTCCATTATATTCACAAATGTTTCTTTGTCAAGAAAAGTCGAGAAGAAAATTATAAACTTTCCATGAACAGAACAAGAGCCGTGTTGAGTGTCGTTTTTTATCGGTTGAGTGCTGGATTTTGAAGTTTTCCGGCACTCGATTCCAGCACTCAAATTAAAAGTTCACTTTCAGTTTTGAAACAAATTAGAGATGTTATAGCATGGAGTTTTGTTGTTCAAATTCAGAAGATGCAGAACTGTTTGAAGTGCTTTCTATCACGGTTTATAAAGTTATGAAGGGTTATGAAACAAAATATCACGGCAAAAATAAAAGCCCCATCCGACAAGTGGATGGAGCATTGTAGCTATTATGGGTCAAATCTTGATGGTCATGTTGTGTTTTCCGGCAGGAATTTTCGGCTCGATGTCCGTGTATCCTTGCTCACGCAGCCAATCAGCGGCACGTTTTTCAGCAAGAGCGGCGGTTTCTCCGCTGTGCGCCTTTGGCTTTTTTGAGAACACAGGGTCATTCCGAACCAAAATCTTGATCTGGTATCGTTTGCCATCAATCCCACCATCGGCAGGAGCTGGCACAGATGCAGCACCCTCCCCGGCGGCACTGGCCGGGGCAGATGCAGGGGCTTCCCTTATAATAGGAGTGCTGGGAGCTGGCTTCTCGATCTGGGCGGCAGTCTGGGTCTGGATGGGGTCGCCATGGGCTACTTCATCGGTGAAAGCGGTAAGCTGTTCATCAGCGGCAGGGATAGGCTGATCTGCGTTGTGGCTGGCCGCAGAGGGCGTGGTTACAGGGATGCCGGATGCCGGACGCTGGATTGCAAAAGCACGTTCCAGCGCAGCAGAATTGCTCAATGCCCTTGTCAGGGCTTCGGTGGCAGTGCAACTCCACAGTTCCATCAGAAAGGCAAGGTCGCCCTCCATAGCATCGTTAAAGCGGAAGGTGCGCATTTTACTGGGCAGCTTCTTATCCTCATACATTCGTTAATACGCTCCTTTCATACGGTTGTAAATACAATTTTCAAGCTGTTTTACAATCGTTATAACAATCGTACTGTATTAACACTTGAATTAACATTCGTATTAAAAAGTATATTTCAAAAGTGTTGCCTTGTCAACAGTTGTATTAACAATCGTATGAAGTCAAAAGAGAACGCTTGTATTTACAAACGTCCATTCAAACGTAAATCTGTAAATACAAGCGTTATAACGAGTGTTTATACAATCATGCCTTTTGATAGTAGGATTCCAGAGGGAAATACTTTCCGGGGATAAACTTACCAACATTATCTCCGTTGGCAAGAACACTATAAACATACCCCTCGAAGTTCTCAATGTCGCCAGCCTTTGGGTTATCCGTAATCAGCGTTTTATAGGCATTTTTCAGCGTATCGGCAACGGCATTGTCAATTTGGTCTTTTGCGATTATCGGATACAGCTTCTTGATCTTGGCCTTGACCTTCAAGCCGATTGTCCTTGCGTCCGCTTCAGAAAAATCAGGAAGGTACAACTGATAATTGACCGCTGGTTTACGACCTCTCCGCTTCTTCTCTACGATTTTAGGAGGTGCAACAGGGAACTCGCCCTCGGCCTTATAGCAGATTTTGAACTTGATACCTGTACATTTTCGTCCAGTCACAATACGGTCATACGACACATTTATATTCGATACTTCGTTAATCTCTTTTACCGCTGGTTCGAGAACATCACGCTTGAAGAACTTGAACTCGGTATAAGCATCCTTGGGCACATCAAGCTGTTCCCTGAGCTTGTCCAGACTGAGCCGTTGTTTTTCAGGTGGCAAGTCCATCATGTCCACCATCATGCCATACAGCTTTATACTGTACTGTTTCTTCATGCGAATTGTGCTTTGCAGTCGATATTTGATGTAGCCATCCTGAGCTATGTTAAAGAAAACATCTTTGAGCTGGCTATTGCAGTCAATCTCAACAACATACTGCCCTTTGTCCTTAAAGCAACGTGCCATCGTAAAAAGAGTGTACATTCCCCACTCGTTTTCATCATTTTCGTTTCGCAGCGTAACCACGTTACCCAGAAATTTCTTTGTACAAGCCTGAATCTGCTTATAGCGGAGGTCAGACACACCGATCAAGTCAGCATATTCCTTCAGCGTGAAGCGAACATTGCTGCTGTCCGGCTCTCGTGCATTGATTCTGGACAGGTACACATCCAGCAAGCGAAGCTCACCAGCACCCCAGTCTTGAAACTTTGCCCAGACCAGCTTCTTTGATTTTTCGACCAGATGCCCAGCGTTTAAGGTGTTTTCCTCGCTCATAAGTACCACGTCCTTAATTTTTTATGCTACTATTATACCATGCCGTGATACTGCAATCAATAACAATATCACCTTTTCTGTTTGTTTTTTTAGGAGATTGCTTTCAACAGTCAAACCGGGAGTTTATATCACCTAATCCGGGAAAATGTATCACCTTAAACCGGGAGTTTA
>JABLTR010067975.1_pt1 | contig 16012 bp, 16 predicted proteins | sample 7160071 | NCBI WGS metagenome assembly JABLTR01 (sample SAMN14651230, study PRJNA627086) | human gut metagenome | isolation source: feces | host: Homo sapiens
GGTTCCCACGGTTTTCCCGGTTTTGGGGAAATAGTAGTCAAACAGTAGTCAGAGGGTGGGCAGAAAGGAAAAAGTCACTGGGTGAAAGAGGGGCGGATCTCGGAGGAAAGAACCGCAACCGAGTTCTTCAATTTTGATACCTTATTTCGCCTCACAGCGGCAAACCGCAAAAATCCAAAATAAGTCAGTTGTAAAACAGATTGCTTAGTGGTATACTGTTATTGAAGATTTTTGCGGCATACCGCAAAAAAATTAAATGAGAGGAGCGTAGGATATGGAAATCAGACGAGATCGATATTTGAACCTGCTCATCAGCAAGAAGCATAATGGGTTAATTAAAGTTATAACTGGGATGCGAAGATGCGGAAAGTCCTATCTGCTTTTCAAACTTTTCAAAGGACATTTACTCTCAGAAAAAATTGGCGAAGATCATATTATCGAAATTGCATTTGACGCTTTTGAGAATAAACAGTATCGAGACCCCAACAAGCTATACCCTTATTTGAAAGGGCAGATCAGCGACCAGGGGATGTACTATGTGCTTCTGGATGAAGTACAGTTACTAGATGACTTTGAAGCAATATTAAACAGCCTGACACGGATGAACAACGTGGATGTATATGTAACCGGAAGCAACGCCCGCTTCCTTTCGAAAGATGTGATTACTGAATTCAGAGGTCGTGGCGATGAAGTGCATATGTATCCTCTGAGTTTTGCGGAGTTTATGACAGTCTACCAAGGCACAAAGCAGGATGGCTGGAACGAGTATATGCTATACGGCGGCCTGCCTCTTGTGTTGAGCTTTCAAACACCCGATCAAAAAATTACTTTTCTAAAAGCGCTTTTTGAGGAAACCTATATTTCTGATATTGTCGGAAGGCATAATGTTCGCAACAAGGCGGAACTGGAAGACCTTCTCAACATCCTTTCTTCCGCCATCGGTTCCTTGACAAATCCAGAGAAACTTTCCGCAACTTTTAAGACAGTTAAGAAAAAGAAAATAAGCAGCAATACCATCAAAAAATATATTGAGTATCTGTGCGATTCTTTTCTTATCGAAAGCGCAGTGCGGTATGATGTGAAAGGGAAGAAATATATCGACACCCCCATTAAATACTATTTTACTGACATGGGGCTCCGAAATGCCAGGTTAAATTTTAGGCAGTTGGAAGAAACGCATACCATGGAAAATATCATCTTCAATGAACTTAAAATCCGTGGTTTCAATGTTGACGTGGGCGTTATTACACAGTATGACCGGAATGAGAAAGGAAACAGCATCCGAAAACAGTTAGAGATTGATTTTGTCTGCAATCAAGGCTCTAAGCGTTACTATATTCAATCGGCATATGCGGTATCCGATCCAGCAAAAATGGAACAAGAACAACGTTCTCTGATGATGACAGGGGATTTCTTCAAACGTATCATCATCACGAAAGATACCCCCGCACCGCATTATAACGAGAATGGTGTTCTGATTATGAACATCTACGATTTTCTCTTGGATGAGAATAGCCTGGAACGCTGAAAGCATGGGATTTCCCCGGACCGATGCCCCCAATCCGCACTGCAAATAAAACCCCCGCATATGCGGGGGACTTTCAGATTTCGGAAAACCAGCACGGACGAGGGAGACTGTCTATTGGTGAAACTTTTTCTTGATGGACACGAACAGTCTCTCAATGGCATAAGCGATAAGGAATACCAGCAGGATGGCCACCCCAGCGGTGCCGTAGTCGTAACCCTGAAGAGAGTTGGAAATCACATAGCCAATGCCTCCGGCGCCTACCATGCCCAAAATGGCGCACTCCGAAAAATTGGTCTCCAGGCGCATGCCCGCCCAGGCCACAATCTGAGAAAAGGCCGCAGGCAAAATGGCATTCCAGAAGATGCTCAAGCGGCTGGCACCGGTGACCTCCAGTGCCTCGATGGTCTCCTCAGGGATGCTCTCAAAGCTCTGGGCAAACGATTTGGTGAAAAAGGCGGTGGTATGGACACACAGCCCAGCTACGCCGGCTTCGGGCCCCATGCCCAAACAGACCAGCATCAGCAGCACCCACACCGGAGTGGGCACCGCCCGCAAAAAGGTGAAAAGCGCCTGTGTCGCCACGGAAAGCACCGGGACGCGGAACACATTCCGGGCCGCCAGCATGCCGAACACCACACCCAGTACTAAGCTGTACAGCAGGGAAAGCACCGCGATAGAAACCGTCTCCACCAGGGAGGAAAAAATCAGGTCCATGTTGGAGAAGTCCAAGTGTGCCAGGTCCCAAAACACCACGCCGATGTCCGGGATACGTGAAGCCATCTTGCCCCAATCGATACCCAGGTACAGCAGGCTAACCAAGGAAAGGACAGCCACCCCGATGAGGAAAGCGGGGATGAACCGGTTGCGCTGGCGGCACTTCACCGGAATCCGCTTGGGGTGTCGTAACTTTTCCAGGGTGGGGGCGGTTTCTTCCAGCTCCAGAGAGGAGCCTGGCTCCCCGGAATATTGCAGATTCATTTCAGCAGCTCCTTTCGCAGTTTGCCGGTGATTTGGTCCACCACAATGACCATAACTGCCACCAACAGGATGATACTCAGTGCGATGTCATATTGAAAGCTTTTAATGTAGGAAAAGAGGGTTAGACCCACGCCGCCGCCCCCCACCATGCCCACAATAGTCGGCCTCCTTTGGCAACGTGTTGTATGAGAAAATGATACCACACCTGCCCCGCTTCCGCAATGGGAGAGGGGAAGAAGAGCGCCCACTGCCCGCCCTATCACGAATTGGAAACACGATAAAGAGACGCTGCTCCCACCTTTTACAAAAGAGGCGGGAGTTTTGTGTCCCCGTCCTATTCGGGATTGCGGGAAAGAGAGGGGGCAGCCCTCCGGAAAAATGCACCGGTGAATAACAGGAGGGGCGGCCTTCGCTGCGGGGAAAATCTCCGGCGCTTTGGGGGTTGTCCCACCCTAGCTCCAGGCGGTTTGCAAAAGCCCTTGGGGCTGTGATTTTCCATGCAATCTCAAAATTAAAAAAACTGCTCCCACCTTTTACAGACAGTGGTGAGCAGCATTTCAAATTCACACGACAAAAAGGAGGTCGATGATGTTCGTGAAACGAAAGAAATTGCAGGTCATTGATGGAGAAACCCTCATGGACCTACGGCTGGAACCCACCCGCTTCTGCGTGGACACCCTGCTTCCCCAAGGGGTGTGTATGCTCAGCGGGGCGGCAAAAATCGGGAAGTCCTGGATGGTGCTGGACTGGTGCGTCCGCATCGCCAAGGGGGAGCCTGTCTGGAATCTTCCCACCCATCGAGGGTCGGTGCTCTATCTTGCTCTGGAAGACCGGATGGTCAGAATCCAAGACCGGCGAACTTGCTCACCGATGAGGTGCCAGGGAACACCTACTTTGCCGTGGCAGCGGAACGGCTGGACTCTGGCCTGTGCGACCAGATCCGTGATTTTGTAGAGGACCATCCTGACATAGTCCTGGTAGCGGTGGACATCTTCCAGCAGATTCGAACGAGCCGGGAGGACTCCTCTTACGCCAATGACTATGAGGACATCGGGCAGCTGAAAGCCCTGGCGGACGAGTTGGGAATTACCGTTCTGCTGGTACACCACAACCGGAAAATGCGCGACAGCGATCCGCTCAACAACCCGTCCGGTACCACAGGCATCAGCGGAGCCTTGGACACCATTCTCGTCTTGGACCGCAGCAAACGGGAGGAAGATTGCGCCACCCTCTACTGTACCGGGCGGGACGTTCCCACCCGGCAGCTGGACCTGCGGATGAAAAGTGACACCTGCGCCTGGGAGCTGGTCTCAGATTCCTTAGAGCAACCGGAGAAGTGTCTGCCCACCGAGATGGAACAGCTGGTGGATTTTGTGAAGGAGCAAGGCCCTTATCGGGGTGGAAACAGCCAGTTCACCGCCAGCTTCAATGCCTTTGCCGGCACAAACTTCACGGCCAAGGCCCTCAAGCAGCAGATCTGCCGCAACGTGGTAAAAATCACCGGAGAGGAGATTATTGTGAAAGAACCCAAAACCGCCGCCGGGGACCGGTATGTCTACTTTTCCCTGGAGATGGCCAGCCTGCTGAAGGAGTACCGTTCTTTCTGCCAGGGGGAGTTGGAGCTGCACGAGGGCAGAGAGCTGACCCTGGAGGACTACATCTTCCGCCGCCATGGAGAAAATCTGCCCATGACCCCTAGCACTTTTACCTGGCGATTCAAGCTGATCCTCAAAAAGCACGGCCTGCCCCTGGACCTGAACGTCCACAGCCTGCGGCACACGGCGGCCAGCCTGATGATCTCCGGCGGGGCGGATGTGGCCACGGTTTCCGGGCTGCTGGGGCACTCACAAGTTTCTACCACGCTGGACATTTATACTCATGCTTTTGATGAGAAGAAGCGGGAGGTCAGCGCCCAGATGCAGGGGAGGGTGGGGGTGTGAGGCCTGCCAAAAGGGAACTAGGTGCGCCCGGCCTTCGTCAGAGAGCTGCGTTCCAGTTTTGGCAAGCCCACAATCATTGCGTCCCCAGCAGCGGTTTAGCGAACCGCCCCCGCAATGGGTTCCAGTGCGCTGAAGTCCACAAAGTCCACCGCCTTGTTGAAGGTCTCGATCATGGCACGTGTCTCCGCAGTTTTCTGCTCTTCCGGCTGGTTTTTTACGCTGTGATAGAGGAGCGTCATCATGGCCTTGTGCTTGAGACTCAGCTTCCGGTAATCGATGCCGCCCCGCAGGTGGAACACCTGGGTTTTCTCCAAGAGATGGCCGGGCACCTGCCGCTTCAGTGCGTTCCGGATATTGGCGAGGTTCTCCTCATCCGTCACATCCGCCAGCCCCACGGTGACAATGACCAGCCCAGTGTGCTCCCCCAGGGCCCGGAGGGTTTTCCGCAGGCCCTTGACCCCGCCGGCGTACAGGCCGCCGAAGTGGATGACCCGGCCATAGCAAGAGAGGTCTTTCACCGCCTCGCTACGGATACAGGGCAGGCGGGTCAACTGGGAAAACCGTTCCGCGTACCGCTGGGTGGTGCCGTATTGGCTGCCATATATGATCAACTGGTCCATGTGGTATCAACTCCGCAAAAAGTGGTTAGAGGCAAACGACAGCCCCGTCAAAGGGAGGCTGCCAGCCCGGTGGCGCCTGTCCACAACAGAAAGGCCGCCGTCACCAAAAGGCAGAGGACGAACAGCCCCACAAAGAAAACCGGCAGCAACGCGATGGGGATGAGCAGGTAATCCAGGGGTTCCGGCTCCAGGGAGAAACGGCCCTTGGGGCTCTTGTAAACGGTGAGGATGTCCCCCGGTGCGAAATGCTTTTGCCGGGTGACGGCCGGGAAAAAGTCCTGGCCTTGCCCCAGGGAGAACAAGGGGTAGGAACGGACCCCGCCGTCCCCGTCGGACTCATGCACCCAGCCCACAAATTTGGCTTGGCGCGGCTCCCACTGGCCCAATAGGGAGCGGGCCACCCAGGCAAGGGGGCGGAAGGCGTCCCGCAGCACAGGCAGGAACAGGCCCCAAGCAAGGGCCGCCCCCGTTGCCCCGGCCCCAAAGCCCACGAGCAGGGCCAGCCCGCTGCCTGCCGGGTTGGGGTGGTCTACGGTGTAGTCGGAGAGCTGGGCGGCCACGGTTCTTCCTCCCAACAGCAGCAGGAGAAACACCGCCACAGCGGTTGCCGCCAAAATCGCCCACAGCACCCACCAGGAGCGGACGTCCTTCCACAGGGCCCACTCCCCGGTGGAGCGGCGGTACAGCACCTGCACCCGCTGGCCCAGGGCGGGGGCGGCCAGCACTTTGGGAAAGTCCTTTTGCAGGGAGACCTCCCGCCCCTCCAGGGAAAGCCGCAAAGTCACCCTGGCGGGGGAGCGGTCCCCGTCCATGGAATCGGCGCCGTTCCAGGCGGGGGTGACGCTGACCCCTGCCACCTGGCCCCAGAGCTTTTCCCCGTCCCGCCAGCTACTGCGCCGCCGCAGCCCCGACCAGGCGAGGACGGCAAACAACAGGCCCAGCCCCAGGGCCAGCAAGCTCCACTTCCACATACGCTGTTCCTCCTTACGAAAGGGCGGCGATGATGGCCTCCATCACCGGGGCGCCGGGCATGGGGGCCACCTGGGTGACCTCTTCCGCCACGCCCTCCACCCCGAATTGGGCCGTGTCCGTGGGGGCGTCGTACACTCCGGTGCGGAAGCCGTGGTTCTCCCAGGCCAGGCGCTGCACCTCCTCGTCCAGCAGGGCGTCGATGCCCAGGGCCCCGGCCTCATCCAGGGCGATGAACACATGGGAGGACCACACCGTGGGGGTGGGATAGACCATTACAATGTCCTCCTGGATCTGCTCCCAGGTTTCCGGCTCCTGCACGGCGAATTCCAATAGTTGGCTCTCGTACCCGGCAATAAGAGGCTTTGCCCCCATGCCGGTTTTCAAAAACTGGTCGAACAGGTCGGAGGAGGAGCTCTCCATGTACCCCAGCTTCTGGAACAGGGCCTGGAGCCGGGGCAGCAACTCCGGCAGGTCCTCCTCCCCCACGGAGCCGCCGCAGAGGACGTTGGCCAACAGCCCGGCGAACATGTTGCCGGAGTTGGACTTGGCCGGGTCGGTGGTGCCCACGGTGACGCTGCCGTACAGCTCCGGCAGGCCCACATCGCTCCACTGGGCGCCGGACTCCATCAGCTCTACCAGCTGTTCCATGTCCGCGGTGAGCACCCCGCCGTTCTGGGAGAACACGCCCTCGGCAGTCAGCGCCTCCGCCACGGCGGCGTGGGTGTACAGCACAATGGGGGTGTTAAAGACAATCTGGCTCTTTTCGGGAGAGCCCTCCTCCCCCTCGAACAGCTCCAGGGCTGTCTGGTTGGAGGGGAACAGGAAATCCTGGCCGGCGCGGTCCAGGGTGGTCACCATCTCGATGGAGCCCGCCCGGTTGTAGTCCAGGGACAGGCGGTATTTGTCTTTCAAGATTTTCTGCACCTGTTCATCCTCCAGCAGGCCGATTTTCTCGCCCCCCACATAGCCGGTGATCTCCGTCACCTGGGTGGACTGGGAGAACCACACATAGCTCACGGCCCCCAGGGCCACCACGATGAGGAGCAGCAGGCCTATCCACTTCGCTTTCATTTCGTCCCCTCCTTTGGCAGAAGCTCCGGCCCCAAGGCCGCTTGCAGCACGTCAATCTCCACCTGGGTGTCCATCAGCTCCCCGGCCAGCAGCTGGTCGTACTGCTTTTCAAAGGCCTGGTTGAGCAGGGGCAGGGCCTGCTCGGTGCGCTGTAGCAGGTCCACCACCTCCGGCGAGCGCACCCCCGCCTTCTGAAAGGCCTGGTACCGCTCCATCAAATGGGCGGCGGTGTCCAGATAGTAGAGGAAAAACTGCCGGGCCTGGGGGAGCTTCCCCGGCTCCTTTTCCAGGTAACTTACCAGGCTGCGGCCGGTGGTCCACAACCGGCGGACTTGGTCCCTCCCCTGGGGGCTGTCCATGGCTTCCTCCGCCTGGGCCAGCACAGCCAGGTCTTTGCGGGCTTCCCCCAGTACCGCCTGGTATTCCTCCTCGTCCACGCCGTAGGTCATGCGCAAGGTCTGTTCCTTGGCCTTGGGGGCCAGCAGCAGGTAGACGCCCCCATAGAGCCCCACGGACAGGGCCAGCGCCACCAGGGGATGCCACTTGAGTGCCAGGAACAGCAGCAAAAACAGCCCCGCCGCGGAGATAGCCGCAAAAAGCACCCGTTTCCATTCCCGCATCAGTTATACCCCTTTACGCTGCGGAAGGCCCCCACCAGGTCCTCCCGGCCGTCGAAAACTCTCGCATTGGTGAGCTCCGCCAGGTCCTCCAGCTGGCTCTCGTCCGCATCCCCGAACATGATGGAAAACACCGGCACCTGGGCCCCCAGCTCCTGGTAGGCATCGGCAAACGCTCGGAAGGAGCCCTCGGACTGGCCGTCTGTCAGCAGGATGATGGCCGGGGTGTACTGGGACAGGTCGTAGTTTTTCAGCTCCTCCAGCCCCCGGAGGGCGGCGGCGTACATGTCGGTGCCGCCCCCCGGCTCCAGATCCTGCACGGTGGTGTTCAGGGCTTCCAGCTCCGCCCCGTTGCCCTGGGCAATGCAGACTTCCATGGGCTCGCCGCTGAAGGGGATGAGGATGTTCACCTCCCGGCTGGAGGCCTGGAGGAAGTGTTCCTGGGCGTTTGACTGAATGAGCAGCTGCTCCATGGCCGCCTCCAGCTGCTGGTTCCCCTCCCCGGCCATGCTGCCGGAGTAGTCCAGGCAGTAGACGTTCAAGGAGGGCTTTTTGAATTCCGTCTGGTACAGATCCAGGGCCTGAAACAGCACCTCCTGGGCGGGCATCTTCATGGGGGAGAGCACCCGGTCCGGCTGCAGGCCCCAGTCCTCTCGGAACACGTCCCGGTTTTCCTCATTCACCCCGGTGTAGCTGGACCGCCGCCCCGTGCGTTGGATGGCGCTCTGGATTTCGTCAGAGAGCAGGTACTCCTGCAATTTCAGAAATAGCTCCTCCTTCTCCCCGTCCCCCTGGTCCACATAGGCCAAGGGGGAGTCGGCGATGGTCAGGCCGTCGGTGGGGTACACCACGTACAGGGGCTCCCGGCCCTGGGCCTCCAACTCCTGGTTGGCCTGGATGACCAAGCACTCGTAGTTGACCATGGCGTCAAAGTCCCCCTGGAGGAACATGTCCTTCAGCCAGTCGGAACTGCCGGAGGAACGGTCCACCCCGGAGAGGAGTTCGGTCATCTGGGTGCGGAGGCGTTCGCTCTCCAAATCGGCGGATGTGAGGGTCTCCGGGTTGCCCAGCAGGGCGTAGAGAAACCCGATGTAGGCGCTGGCCCCGGAGTTGGACTGAGTGGCGCTGGTCATGCAGAACCGCAGCTTCCCGCCGCGGATGGGCTCCAGCAGGTCCCCCACCGAAACCTCCTTTCCCACAAGGCCCAGCTCCTGAGCCAGGCTCTGCCGGATGCCGAACACCACCGGGGTGATGGAGATGGACTCGGCATGCTTTAGATTCAGGGACGTGTCCGCCGCATCCAGCCACAGGGAACTGGCGGGCCACACCGCATCGTAGGGCAGCTCCTCCCCCTCCAGCAGGCGCATGATGTCCAAAGAACCCTGGTAGGTCATCTCGATGCGGACGCCCTCCGATTTGGCGAAGTCCTCTAAAATAGGTTCCAGCTCCCGGTTTTCCGAGCCGGACACGATCCGCAACGTTTTGCCGCCGCTGCCAAGAACAGTGTCGGCACCGCTGTCCGCAGCGGTGTCGCAACCGGTCAAGACTGCCGCCGCAGTCAAAAGGGCCAGCAGCAGCGCCGTGTATTTCCGCAGTTTCATAGCTTCCTCCTTGGGCTGGGCAGAGTACCCCAGCTTCTGCTCCCATTCTAGGGGAAATGGCGCCGCCCTTCCACCGCACCAAGGAAAAAGGCAGGTTAGAACTGTGTGAAGTTTGGGGGAAGAACCTGGGTTTCCTCACATTCTGGCCATGGGAGAGTTGACGGCACATACGAAAAGCGTAAGCAGTACAACTAACACCTCTGATCACCAGTTCGGCAGGAAAGAAACCTTCTGCAAATCGTAGAAGGTGAATTCGTCTTTCCGATGCGGCGTAGAAACGCCTTTATATTATGGTCGGTTTATAATTTAGTAAAAATTTAGTAAACTCCATTGACTTCGACAAAGAGTTCCATATAATGAGCTTGGAACGATACGAAAGGAGGAGGCTCATGGCGACAATCAAGGATGTGGCCCAGGCCGCTCAGGTCTCGACTGCGGCGGTCTCACGGGTTTTGAACAAGGACGACAACATCTCTGTTTCACCGGAGGTGCGGGCCCGAATCTTTCAGGCGGCTCACGTCTTGGGCTATGTATCTCCTCGCCAGAGAAAGGCGGCAGAGCATAAAACGCACCTGGTCATTGGGGTGGCGGACTGGCGGATCATCCGCCCAGACCGGCACAATGTACGGCTCTCGTCCCTGTCCTGCCTGGTACAGATGATGACCGACCAGTACGAGGTAACCTTTGTTCGGTTGACTTTCGGTGAGCCTCAAAAGGTAGATGGCATTATCGCCTTGGGGGTGTTCAGCGAGAAGGAAATCGACTTTCTACGCTCCCTGTCCTTCGTCATCGTCTTTGTGAACTCCAACCAGCACAACTACGAGTTCGACCAGGTGCAGGTGGACTTTGAGCGGGGCCAGGAGCAGATGGTGTCCTACCTGCTGGATCAGAAACGGTACACCGGCCTGGGGTATATTGGTGGTATTTATGACGGGGCCAACGGACGCATCGGCACCCACCGTCTGGCCGCCATCCGGCGCATCTTGGAGAAGCGTGGCCAGTACGATCCCCGAACCTTCCATGTGGGGGAAATCAGTCGAGAAAGTGGCTATGCGCTGGCCAAGAAGGCCGTGGAAGAGCATACCTTGGCGGAAGCGGTTCTGTTGGGCAGTGATGAGGTGGCTGAAGGCGCTTTAGAGGCATTCCGGGAACTGGGCGTCCGTGTGCCGAAAGATGTGGCGGTCATCATCTATCAGGATATTCAGACCTTGGAGAGCAAGTGGCCCACCGGCACCTGCCTGGAGATGTTCCCGGACTATGTGTGGGAAAACGCCCTGGAACTGCTTTTTGGCCGGATCAGCCAGCGTCGTTCCCAGGCAGTGACCGTCACGGTGCCCACTCACCTGAAGATTGGCGACACAGCCTGAATTACCCAAGCGGTTATCAGAGGGCGTTCCCTCTATAACAGATAGATTCAATAGTAATCCCAGAAACATTTGCAGAAACAACAAGGAGGATCACAGTATGAAGAAAGCACTTTCTCTCCTGCTGGCTGGCGTGTTGTGTGTTGGCCTGCTGGCTGGCTGCGGCGGCCAAAACAGCGAGTCCCAGAGTAGCAGCACCAGCAGCACAAACTCCACAACCAGTAGTGCGAGTTCTACAGACAGCAGCACAAGTACCACGGCATCTTCTGAAACCAGCAACAAAAAGATTGATACCTTGCGGATCGCTTTTGTCCCGTCCCGCGAACCGGAAGAAATCATTACCGCTACCGAACCCCTGAAGCAGATGCTCACCGATGAACTGGCGACGCTTGGGTACGATGTGGGCGAGGTGGACATCACCGTGGGCACCAGCTATGAGGCGGTGGGCGAGGCTCTGGCCGCCGGTACCGCCGACGTTGGCCTGATCCCCGGCGGCACCTATGTGCTCTACGATGATGGCTGCGACGTGCTGCTGACTGCCACCCGGGACGGCCTGTCCATCGACTCTGACAATGCGAAGGACTGGAACGACAACGCCCCCACCGAGCCTACCACTGAGCAGGTCACCAGCTACCGCGCCCTGATGATTGCCGGCCCCTCTGAAAAGGGCAAGGAGCTGGCCGCCAAGGTCAACGCTGGCGAGGCCCTCACCTGGGAGGACGTGAGCAGTGCCAACTGGAGTGTGGCCAATTCCTCCTCTCCTGCCGGATACATCTACCCCTCTCTGTGGCTCCAGGAGAACTTCGACAAGAATATCACCGACCTGCCCCACGCGGTGCAGTCTGACTCCTACGGCAGTGCCTTCGCCCGTCTGGCCTCCGGTCAGGTGGACATCCTCTGCACCTATGCCGACGCCCGCCGGGACTATGAGGATGAGTGGACAACCGAGTACGGCATGACCAACAGCATCTGGGATGACACCGCTGTGGTTGGCGTCACTCCCGCTATTTACAATGACACCATCAGTGTCAGCAAGACCTCGCCCATCATGGACGATGATTTCAAGCAGGCTTTGGGTCAGGCCTTCATCAACATCGGCAATACCGAGGAAGGCAAAGAGGTCATCGCCATCTACAGCCACAACGGCTATCAGTGGGCGAAGTCCGAGGACTACGACTCTGAGCGGGCCGCTCAGGAGATGATCCAGTCTCTGAACAGCGCGGGTTAAACTCAATCAAACATGAACCACAAATGAGGGAGGGAGGCCGAGGCTTTCCTCCCTCGTTTGGGATAGGGAGAGTATCATGATAGAATTCAAAGAAGTAGAAAAGCGTTATCCGAATGGATTCGAGGCCCTGAAGCACATCAACCTGACCATTGACCAAGGGGAATTTGTAGCCATCATCGGCCTGTCAGGCGCGGGCAAGTCCACCCTGATCCGTACCATCAACCGGATGCACGACATTACCCAGGGCCATCTGACGGTGGACGGCACCGATGTGATGACCCTGCATGGAAAAAACTTGCGGAAATTCCGTCGCCGTATCGGCATGATTTTCCAGTCCTTCAACCTGATTACCCGCACCACTGTTATCAAGAATGTGCTCACCGCCTTTGTCCCTGATCTGCCCTGGTGGCGGGCAACTTTTGGCATCTTCACGAAGGAGGAAAAGATGAAGGCGCTGGAAGCCCTGGATCAGATGGGAATTCTGGACAAAGCCTTTGTCCGGGCGGATCAGCTCTCCGGTGGTCAACAGCAGCGGGTAGCCCTGGCTCGCACCCTGGCCCAGAATCCTCAGGTTATCCTGGCGGATGAGCCGGTGGCCTCTCTGGACCCGGTGACTGCCAAACAGGTGATGGATGATTTCCTACGAATCAACCGGGATATGCACATTACGGTACTCATCAACATCCACCATGTGGAGTTGGCTCTCCAGTACGCCACCCGGGTGATTGGTATCCGAGCCGGGGAGATTGTTTACGACGGCCCGGCCAATCAGGTGGATCAGGCGGTGCTGGACTCCATCTATCAGGGAAAGCAGGAGGAACCGGCATGAGTATATATGATAAAATCTTTCCACCCAGATTGATTACCCTACCCAACGGAAAGCAGGTTTCCAAACCCAGATCTCGTGCTCCGCTGGCAGCGGTGATTTTGGTAGCCATGACGCTTCTTTCGGTGGAGGTCACCGGCTTTGATATGGGGGTCCTGGTCAGTCGGATTAAGGAGTTTTTTGTCATTCTGGGAGACATGATTCCACCGCAGTGGGACTATATGCCCCAGATTTGGCAGCCCCTGTTCGACACCATCAAGATGTCCCTGCTGGGCTCCTTCATCGGCTCCATCCTGGTGGTGCCCTTCGCTATGCTGGCTTCCACCAACATCATTCACAGCCGGGTGGTCGTGGCAGCTATGCGCCTGTTGTTGAGTATCATCCGCACCTTGCCTACCCTGGTCTCGGCCCTGATCGCCACCTACATTTTCGGTCTGGGTACCCTGGCTGGCACTACAGCCATCGCCATCTTTACCTTCGCTTACATCGGCAAGATTCTCTATGAGGAGATTGAAACGGTGGACATGGGACCTTTTGAAGCCATGGAGGCTATGGGGGCTACCAAGGTACGCGCCTTCATCAGCGCCATCGTCCCCCAGGTGCTGCCCTCCTATCTGTCTAACTGCCTATTTTGCTTCGAGGGCAATGTGCGCTACGCCTCTATTCTGGGGTATGTGGGAGCAGGCGGCCTTGGCCTGATCCTGAACGAGAAGATTGGTTGGCGGGAGTATGCCAGCGTAGGTATGATCCTGCTGGCGTTGTTCGTCACCGTGTTTATCATTGAAACCATCAGCCGGGCCGCCCGGAAACGGCTGGTATAGGAGGAGATGCCATGAACAAACGAATCGAAGCGGCTTATGAACAGCGACCCCGCCGCTGGGTCTTTGAGCTGTCCGTGGCTGTGGTGGTTGTAGCTCTTTTGCTCTGGAGCGGCTCCGCCGTGGAGACGGCGGGCACCACGCAAAATGGAGCGGTGATTGCCTGGAACATCCTGGCGGGCATCTTCCACCCGGATACGGACCTGTTGTTCAATTTCACTACCCAAGGTGTGCCCTATTTGTTGTTGGAGACCATCTGCATCGCATTCCTGGGCACCATTGTGGGGGCCATCATTTCCGTTCCGTTGGCCTTTCTTTCGGCCTCCAACCTGACTCCGAAGCCGGTGGCCTTTGTGGGACGTATCATCATTATGGCCGTCCGCACCGTTCCCGCCTTCGTCTATGGCCTCATGTTCATTCGCGTCACAGGCCCCGGTGCCTTCGCTGGCCTGCTGACCATGTCCCTGTGTTCGGTAGGCATGGTGAGCAAAATGTACATCGAAGCCATTGAGGACTTGGATGTTCGTGTATTGGAGTCCCTGGACGCGGCGGGCTGCACGACCTGGCAAAAGATCCGCTACGGCATCCTGCCCCAGCTGATGCCCAACTTCGCCTCCACCGCCATCTACCGCTTTGACATCAACCTGCGTGACGCCACTGTCCTGGGCCTGGTGGGAGCGGGTGGTATTGGTGCGCCGCTGATTTTTGCCATGAACTCTTATCGCTGGGAGGAAGCAGGTGCCATTCTGGCGGGCCTCATCGTCCTGGTGCTGATCGTGGAGTGGATTTCCACCAAAATCCGGGTCAAGCTGGCCAGGGGGTGAGCATGGAAAAGACGGTTCAAATCTATTACACCTCAGATACCCACGGCCACATTTTCCCGGTGAACTATGCCGCCAACTGCTCGGAAAAATCCGGCCTGCTGAATCTGGCCGACCAGATGGAAAAGGACGGAAACACCCTGGTATTGGACGGCGGGGATTCCTTGCAGGGGACGCCTTTGACCCAATATTACCTGGAGAACCGGGGCCGGTGGCCTGTCCACCCGGTAGCTGCGGCCTTCAATGCGATGGGTCTGGACTACTTTACCTTGGGTAATCACGACTTCAACTTCGGTTATGAGGCCCTTCGGGATTATCTGCGGGCCATGAACGGCGTATGCCTGTGCGCCAATGTAGAGGATCTGGGTGGTGAGCTGCCCATCTGCCCTTGGACGGTACATACCCTGGCCAACGGCCTGCGGGTGGGGATCACCGGCGTGGTCACCGATTTTGTGAACGTATGGGAACAGCCCCAGAACTTGGAGCAACTTCGGGTCACCGATGCCTTTCAAGCTGCCCGGACGGCCTGTTCCGCCCTTCAGGACCAGTGCGACGTTCGGGTGTGTATCTACCACGGAGGTTTTGAGGAAGAGTTGGAAACGGGGCGGGTGCTCTCGGACAGCGGAGAGAATATTGCCTGTAAAATCGCTCGGGAACTGGACTTCGACCTTCTCCTCACCGGCCACCAACACATGGCGGTGGAGGGGATAGAGTTGTCTGGCACCTATGCGGTTCAGCCCCCCGCTAACGCCGGGCACTTTCTTCGTATCACTGGACAGCAAGACGGGAGAAACTTCTGTTTTCATTCCAAACTGACGCCAGTGGGTGCAACGCACGGCACGGAGCCTTATCAGAGCTTACTGCCCCTGGAACAGGCGGTGCAGGTCTGGCTGGACCAGCCCATCGGGGAGTTGGCCTATCCGATTTCCCCGGAGGGGAAGCTGGACGCCGCCCTCTACGGCAGCCAGGTGGCCGCCCTGTTCAACCAGGTGCAGTTGGCCGAGACCGGGGCGGATTTCTCCTGCACCAGCTTGGGAAACGACCCGGTGGGGCTGGCCTCCCCAGTGACCATGCGGGGTGTAACAGCAGCCTACCTGTTTGCCAACACCCTGGTGGTGCTGGAGGTGACGGAAGAGGTGCTGCGGCAGACTCTGGAACGGTGCGCCGCCTACTTCACGTTGGTTGATGGCCAACCCCAGATTTCGGAAGAGTTTCTGCTACCCAAGGTGGAGCACTACAACTACGACTTTTACGCTGGTCTGGCTTATACTTTCGATCTGCGCCGCCCTGTGGGGAGCCGGGTGGTCCGGCTGGCGAAGTTGGACGGCTCGCCCCTGGGAGGCGGGACCTTTCGCCTGTGCACCAGCAACTACCGGGCTACCGGCACCGGCGGCTATGATGTCCTACGGAAGTGCCCGGTCCTCTGGCGAGGCGGCGTAGAAATGCCGGATCTCACCGCCCGCTGTATCCAGACCCACAGTCCGGTGCCGCAGTTGCATAACGCGGAGATGCGGGTGATCTGGTGAAACCTTCTTGACAAGGCACAAGGAATATGGTTTTATAAATCAAATAAAGGAAAGAAGGTGGAGGATGGACAGATTCAATGTCGCTGTGAAAGTTGTTCAAAA
>JABLTR010059576.1_pt1 | contig 16011 bp, 14 predicted proteins | sample 7160071 | NCBI WGS metagenome assembly JABLTR01 (sample SAMN14651230, study PRJNA627086) | human gut metagenome | isolation source: feces | host: Homo sapiens
CCTACGGCCACTTCGGCCGCCCCGAGCTGGATCTGCCCTGGGAGAAGCTCAACCGGGTGGAGGAGCTGCGGAGCTACCTGGCGTGACCGGCCGGAAGTACCTGGCCGCCGTCGCCCAGATCGACACCACCCAGGGGTGGGAGCGCAGCCTGGCTGCGGCGGCCTCCTTTGTGGATCAGGCCGCGGATGCCGGGGCGTCGCTGGTGGCCTTCCCGGAAAACTTCTCCCGCTATGAGGGCGGACGTACTCCCGCCGAGCCCTTGGAGCACAGCCCCACCCTGGACTGCATGGCGGGGAAAGCCCGGGAACGGGGGATCTGGATTCTCTGCGGCACTGTTTTCACCCCCGCCCCCGACGGCCGGAGCCTGAACACCTCCGTGCTGCTGAACCCGGCGGGGGAGCGGGTGGCCCGCTACGACAAGCTCCACCTCTTTGACGTCACCCTCCCCAGCGGAGAGGTGCGCCGGGAGTCCAAACGGGTGTGCCCGGGCGGGGAAATAGTGGATGTGGACACGCCGCTGGGTCATCTGGGGATGAGCGTCTGCTACGACGTGCGCTTCCCGGAGCTGTACCGCACACTGGCGCTGCGGGGGGCCCAGGTCCTGCTGGTCCCGGCCATGTTCAGCCGGGAGACCGGCCGGGCCCACTGGGAGCTGCTGCTCCGGGCCCGGGCGGTGGAGAACACCTGCTACGTCATCGCCCCGAACCAGTTTGGCGGCCGGTTTGGCGCCTGGGGCCACTCCATGATTATTGATCCCTGGGGAAAAGTACTCTGTGAGATCCCGGAGGGGGAGGGGCTGGCCCTGGCGGAAATTGACCTGGACTACCTGGATCAGGTGCGCCGGGACCTGCCCTGTCTGGCCCATCGGAGGGCCGACCTGTACTAGAAACAGCCCAGTCAGACCGCGCTTTGGCCGGACAGAAGGACCGCCTTCTGTCCGGTTTTTGCTTTACAGCCGGCGGGATCCGTCCTATAATATAGGTAATCATATCGAGAAAGAACCAGGACAGATTGTGTGCTGACAGCCCGCGGGCCGGGAGAAAGAGGAAAGAGGAACAAGGATGATCCTGACCATCGACATTGGAAATACCACCACGCTGATTGGCGGCTATGAGGGGGAACAGCTCCGGTTTACCGGCCGGTGTGCCAGCAATTTGAACCGGACAGAGGACGAGTATGTGCTGCTGTTCCGGGATATTTTGGACATGTACGGCTGGAAAGCCGATCAAGTGGAGGGGTCCATCCTCTCCTCGGTGGTTCCGGCGCTGCGCACGGTGGTGTGCCGGGCGGTGGAGCGGCTGACCGGAGAGCGGGTGCTGGTGGTGGGCCCGGGGCTGAAAAACGGGCTGAACATCCGCATCGACGACCCGGCGGAGCTGGGCAGCGATATGGTGGTCAATGCGGTGGCAGCGCTGGCCAAGTACCCAAAACCCATCGCCATCTTCGATCTGGAGACCGCCACCACCCTCTCGGTGATTGGCCGGGACGGGGCGTACCTGGGGGGCGCGCTGATCCCCGGGCTCCGGGTCTCGGTGGACGCCATGAGCGCCAGCACCGCTCAGCTGCCCTACATCACCCTGACGCCGCCCCAGAAACTGATCTGCTCCAGCACCGTCAGCTGCATGCAGTCCGGCGCGGTCTACGGCTGCGCGGCCATGGTGGACGGGCTGGCCTTCGGGGTGGAGGAGGAGCTGGGGGAGCCGGTCACCGTGGTGCTCACCGGCTCCTACGGAGGCCTGGTGGCCCCGTACTGCCGCCGGAAAATCCACCTGGATGAGAATTTGCAGCTGGATGGACTGCGCTTCCTGTTTGAAAAAAATCAGCCGAAACGGAAGAAAAAGCGAGACTGAGCGCAGAAATGGGCTGGCAGATGAAAAATTTTCTATTGTTTACAGAATAAATCTTGACTTTTGGCTCAAAGTATCGTATAGTGCTCAAGTACCGAAAGGGAGTAGCTGGCACAGAATATTGTGTATCCTGCGGCGTCAGTACGGACCTGGCAACAGGTCCCGCTGGGGATTGAAATGGCGAGACTTTTGTGACAATGCTGGGGGCATTGGCACAAAAAGTCTCGTTTTTTTGTGCCCGGCCCGGAAAGGATGATGTACATTGAAGCAGACAAAGCCAATTTGGCAGCAGAGCAGGGCAGAGCTGTTTCAGGACCTGGCATGTTCTGAGGAGGGTCTGTCGGGCCAGGAGGCTGCCCGCCGTTTGGAACAGTATGGCCCCAACGAGCTGCAGGAGGGGAAGCGCAAGAGCATTCCCCGGATTTTTGCGGAGCAGTTTGCAGATTTCCTGGTAATTATTCTGATTATAGCAGCCATCATCTCCGCCATACTCAACGATGTGGAGAGCACGGTGGTCATCCTGGCCGTCATCACGATGAACGCCATTCTGGGGACGGTCCAGACCGTCAAGGCCTCCGCCTCCCTGGACAGCCTGCGCCAGATGTCCGCCCCCACCGCCAAGGTACTCCGGGACGGCCAGGTGATCCAGATCCCGGGCCGCGAAGTCACCGTAGGCGATGTGGTGGTGCTGGAGGCCGGCGATTCGGTGTGCGCCGACGGCCGGCTGCTGGAGTGCGCCAGCCTGAAGACCGCCGAGAGCGCCCTCACCGGCGAGAGCCTGCCGGTGGAGAAGGACGTGGATGAGATCGAGGGGGATGTCCCCCTGGGCGACCGGAAGAACATGGTGTTCTCCGGCAGCTTTGTCACCTATGGCCGGGGCACCTTCCTGGTCACCGGCACCGGTATGAACACCGAAATGGGCAAGATCGCCTCGCTGCTCAAGAACACCGAGGAGAAAAAGACCCCGCTGCAGATCAGCATGGACCAGTTTGGCCGCAAGCTGTCCATCGGCATCCTGATCATCTGCGCCCTGGTGTTCGCGGTCAGCGTGTTCCTGCGGGGCGAGAACGTGATGAACGCCTTCCTCTTCGCCGTGGCGCTGGCGGTGGCGGCCATCCCCGAGGCCCTGAGTTCCATTGTCACCATCGTGCTGTCCTTCGGCACCCAGAAGATGGCCCAGGAGCACGCCATTATCCGCAAGCTCCAGGCCGTGGAGGGCCTGGGCAGCGTCAGCGTGATCTGTTCCGATAAGACCGGCACCCTGACCCAGAACAAGATGACCGTCAAAAAGCTCTATGCCGGCGGCAAGGTGGTCACCGCGGAGGAGGCCGACTTTGACGATCCGCTTCAGGAACCCCTGTTGCGCTGCGCCCTGCTGTGCAGCGACGCGGTGGTCAATGACAGCGGTGAGGTGGGCGACCCCACCGAGACCGCCCTGGTCCGGCTGGGCCAGGACCACGGCATCAGCGAGGCCGGGGCCCGGGATCACTATCCCCGGCTCTCCGAGCTGCCCTTTGACTCCGACCGCAAGCTGATGAGCACCGTCCACGAGTTCTCCGGCGGACTGACCATGGTCACCAAGGGCGCGGTGGATGTGCTGCTGGACCGGTGCGTCATCACCCCGGAGGAGCGCGTCGAGATCGAGCGGGTCAACGAGCAGTTCTCCGAGGACGGCCTGCGGGTGCTGGCCTTTGCCTGCCGCACTGTGGAGAGCACCGAGGTCACCCTGGCCGATGAGGACGAACTGTCCTTCCTGGGCCTGATCGCCATGATGGACCCGCCCCGGGTGGAGTCCAAGGCCGCCGTGGCCGAATGTATCTCCGCCGGCATCCGCCCCATTATGATCACCGGCGACCACAAGGTCACTGCCTCCGCCATCGCCCGGGAGATCGGCATCCTGACCGATGACACCGAGGCAGTGGAGGGCGCAGTCATCGAGCAGATGAGCGACGAAGAGCTGCGGGAGTTTGTCCCCAAGGTTTCCGTCTATGCCCGGGTGTCTCCGGAGCATAAGATCCGCATCGTCCGGGCCTGGCAGGACCGGGGCAACCTGGTGGCCATGACCGGCGACGGCGTCAACGACGCCCCGGCGCTGAAGCAGGCAGATATCGGCGTGGCCATGGGCATCACTGGCACCGAGGTGGCCAAGGATGCCGCCGGCATGGTGCTCACCGACGACAACTTCGCCACCATCGTCAAGGCGGTCAAAAACGGCCGCAATGTCTATGCCAATATCAAGCGGGCCATCCAGTTCCTGCTCTCGGGCAACGCCGCAGGTATCATTACGGTGCTCTACGCCTCGATTCTGGGCCTGCCGGTGCCCTTTGCCGCGGTGCATCTGCTGTTCATCAACCTGCTCACCGACAGCCTGCCCGCCATCGCCCTGGGCCTGGAGCCCCACACTGACGCGGTCATGCACGAAAAGCCCCGTCCCCGCAGCGAGGGCATCCTGACCCGCACCTTCCTGTCCAACGTGGCCATTGAGGGGTTGGTCATCGCCATTGCCACCATCGCCGCCTTCCATATCGGCCTTGCCAACGGCGGCGCCGCGACGGCCAGCACCATGGCCTTTGCCACCCTGTGCCTGAGCCGCCTCTTCCACGGCTTTAACTGCAAGGCGGCCACCCCTGTGATCCTGAAGAAACAGTTCTGGAACAACAAGTACCTGCTGGGAGCCTTCCTGCTGGGTGTGCTGCTGCTGGCCGCGGTGCTGTTGATCCCTGTGCTGGAACCCCTGTTCCAGATCGCCCAGCTCTCCGCCCCCCTGGTGGGAGCCATTGCCGGCCTGGCCTTCGGCAGCATGCTTGTGATCCAGCTGCTCAAAGCCATCCGCACTGCTTTGGCCAAAAAATAAGCATATAACCCGTTTTTCAGACGTGCCGCAGGCGATGCTGCGGCACGTCTTTTTTCGACTTTTTTGCATATTTATGCGTTTTTTTGATTGTAAACAACTTGAAATAGATTCTTTAAGAGTTCTTAAAGCTTAGAATGCTCTAATTGTGTTATGATATGACTGCTCAAAAGAGAGCCGCTGAGTCGTTGGTTTGCTTATTTAAAGCGGCGACTGACTTGGGTGCGATCAAATAAAAGACCAAGGAGGGATCGCATTGTGACCAATGTATTGGAATATCTGGAGCGCTCTGCCCGGACCAGTCCGGACAAGCCTGCGCTGATCGATCCCGGGGGAATGTGTACCTATGCACAGCTCCTGGATCGGGCGCGGCGGGTGGGAAGTGGACTCACCGGCCGGACGGCGCCCCGGGCGCCGGTGGTGATATGGATGGAAAAATCCATCTCCGCCCTGTGCGCCTGTCTGGGCTGCGTCTATGCGGGCTGTTTTTATGTCTACCTGAGCCCGGACCAGCCCAGAAGCAGGGCGGAGCAGATTTTGAACGTGGCCCAGGCCGGGGTGGTCATCACCGCCCGGGACCGGATGCCGGAATGGCAGGCGCTTGGGTTGGATCTCCAGGCGTTGGCCTATGAGGATCTGCTCGCCCAGCAGCCGGATGAGGGGGCGCTCGCTGCCGTTCGGGAGCAGGCCCGGGACCTGGATCCCCTCTACTGCAATTTTACCTCCGGTTCCACCGGAGTGCCCAAAGGGGTGGTGGTCAGCCACCGTTCCGTAATCGACTTTATGAACTATTTTCCCGACCTGTTCCGGATCACCGGCGAGGATGTGCTGGGGGGACAGGCTCCGCTGGATTTCGATGTGTCGGTCAAAGACATCTATACCACGCTGAAGACCGGCGCCACGCTGGTGCTGATTCCCCGCAGGATGTTTTCCGTCGTCACCGAGCTGCTGGACTATCTCTGCACTCACCGGGTGACCACCCTGATCTGGGCCGTATCCGCCCTGTGCCTGGTCGCGCAGTTCCGGGGGTTCACCTATCGGGTGCCGGAGTCGGTGAACAAGGTTCTTTTCAGCGGAGAACAGATGCCCGCCAAGTTTCTGCGCCAGTGGCAGCACTATCTGCCGGATGCGGCCTATGTCAATCTGTACGGCCCGACGGAGATCACCTGCAACTGCACCTATTACCGGGTGGACCACCCGGTGGAGGAGGGAGAGCGGCTCCCCATCGGCCGGCCCTTTCCCAATGAGCGGGTCTTTCTGCTGGATGGGGAGGGGCAGCTGGTCACGGCGCCCGGCGTCCAGGGGGAGCTCTGCGTGGCGGGCACCGCTCTGGCCCTGGGCTACTGGAACGCCCCGGAGCAGACCGCCCGGGCCTTTGTGCCCGATCCGCTGAACCCCCACTACCCGGAGACCATCTACCGCACCGGCGATCTGGCCTGTTACCGGGAGGACGGCTTGCTCTGCTTTGCGGGGCGCAAGGATTTCCAGATCAAGCATATGGGCCACCGCATTGAGCTGGAAGAGGTGGAGGCGGCTGTCAACCGCCGCCCGGGCGTGGAGCGGTGCTGCTGCGTCTACGATTCGCAGCGCAGCCGCATCACCGCCTTCTATGTGGGCGGGGCGGATCCCAGGGAACTGAAGAAAGGGCTGTACGAAGTGCTGCCCGCCTACATGATCCCCGGCGCGTTTCGCCGGCTGGAGGCGCTGCCCATGACGGCCAACGGCAAGCTGGACCGCCGTCAGCTGCTGGAGCAGGCAGGGAGGAAGGTATGAATCAGCCATGGATGGAGCAGGCGCTGACGCAGCTCCAGACCCCGTTTTATCTCTTTGACACCGATGCCGCCGCCGCCCAGGTGGAGGCGCTGCGGAAAAAGCTGCCGGACCGGGTGGGCCTGTGCTACGCGGTGAAGGCCAACCCCTTCCTGATCCGGGATTTGGAGCCGGTGGTGGACCACTTTGAAGTGTGCTCCCCCGGGGAGTTCCGGATTTGTGAGCGGTTGGGCATTCCCATGGGTAAGGTGGTGATGTCCGGAGTGTATAAAACCCCCGCCGATCTGGAACGGGTGCTGGACTGCTGGGGCAGCGGACTTACCTATACTGTGGAGTCCCCCCGTCAGTGGCAGCTGATCCGGGAGGGGGCCTCCCGCCGGGGCCTGCAGGTGGCTGCCCTGCTGCGGCTGAGCGTGGGCAATCAGTTTGGCATGGACCCGGAGGAGATCAAGTCCATCCTGCGAGAGGCCCACCCGGCCGTGCGGGTGACGGGCATCCAGCTCTTTTCCGGCACGCAGAAAAAGACCGGGGGCCGCATCCGGCGGGAGTTGGACAAGGTGGACCGCTTCCTGGCCGAGTTGGAGGCCGAGTGCGGCTGGCGTCCCGAGGTGCTGGAATACGGTCCCGGACTCCCCGTCCAATATTTTGAGGGCGAGGCCGATCCGGCCCCTGAGGTGGAGGACTCCCTCCGGGCGGGCCTGGAGGAGATGCGCTATCAGGGCCCGGTCACCCTGGAATTGGGCCGCTATTTTGCGGCCTGTGCCGGCAGCTATGCCACCCGGATTGTGGATATCAAGACCAATTTGGGGCGGCGCTACTGCATTGTGGACGGCGGCATTCACCAGGTGAACTATTATGGACAGCTGCTGGCCACCAAACGCCCTCCGGTGGAGGTGGTGCCCGCCCGGAGCGGAGCAGGGGAGCCCTACACGGTATGCGGCGCCCTCTGTACCGCCAACGACGTGCTGCTCAAGGAGTTCCCCCTTTCCGATCCCCAGGTCGGAGATGTGCTGATCTTCGGCCGTACCGGGGCCTATTCCTGTATGGAGGGGATGTCCCTGTTCCTGAGCCGGGATCTGCCCCAGGTTGCCCTCTGCTCCGCCCGGGACGGCCTGCGTCTGGTGCGGGCGGCGGTTCCCACAGATCCCTGGAACGGGGAACACTGATCTGATCAATTCTATCAAAATAAAAGGAGACGATAGCTATGGAACGACTGTTGGAAATTTTGGAAGAGATCGATCCGGATAACGATTACGCCGCCGACGAGCGGCTGATCGATGACGGCCACCTGGACTCCCTGTCCCTGCTGCAGCTGGTGGGCGAGCTGGAGGACGAATTTGAGATTCAGATCACCCCCACCGAGCTGATTCCGGCCAACTTCAATTCCGCCAAGGCCATCTGGGCAATGGTGCAGCGGCTGCAGCAGGAGTGTTGAATGGGCTATACCTATCTGCTCTATCTGCTGATCTTTCTGCCCGGCACCCTTCTGCTCTATGCCGTGGTGCCCCAGCGCGCCCGGGGCGTGGTGCTGCTGCTGGCCAGCTATGTGTTTTTCTTCCAGCTCAGCCGGAAGCTGATTGTCTATCTGTTTCTGGCCACCCTGGTGACCTATGGAATCGGCCTTTGGCTGGAGCTCTGCCAGCGCCGCAGCGATGCGCGCATTCAGGCCGGGGCAGACCGGAAGGCGGAACGGGCGGCCAATACCCGCCGGCGCAGAGCGGTGCTCTGGCTGGGCATCGCCCTGCTGGGGGGAACGCTGCTCTTCCTGAAGTTCTTTGAGAGCCTGTGCTCCCATCTGAACCTGTGGATTCCCTCCGCCTCGCTGCCGGTCATCCACCTGGCGCTCCCCCTGGGCATCTCTTTTTATACCCTGGAGGCCATCGCCTATCTGGTGGACGTCTACTATCAAAAGACCGAGGCGGAGCATAACCTGGGCCGCATAGCCCTGTTCCTCTCCTTCTTTCCCAAGATCATGGAGGGCCCCATCTGCCGCTACAGCCAGGTGGCCCGCCCGCTCTGGGAGGGGCGGCAGCTGACCTATCAGAACCTCACCTACGGCGCCCAGCGCCTGCTGTGGGGACTGTTTAAAAAGCTCATCATCGCCGACCGGCTGAACACCCTGGTGGGCAATCTCTTCGGCCATTACGGGCAGTATCAGGGCGGGGTTGTGGCGCTGGGGGCTGTGCTGTATACCTTTCAGCTCTACGCCGACTTCTCCGGCTGCATTGACATGACCATCGGCACCGGGGAGATGTTTGGGCTGAAACTGCCGGAAAACTTTCGGCAGCCCTTCTTTGCCAAATCTCCCTCGGAGTTTTGGCGCCGCTGGCACATCACCCTGGGCGCCTGGTTCAAGGACTACATTTTCTATCCCCTCTCCCTGACAAAGGGGATCAAAACCCTGGGCAAAAAGGCCCGGAAAAAGCTGGGCAAGCACTATGGCCAGGTGGTTCAGACCCTGATCCCCCTCTTTGCCGTCTGGCTGTGCAACGGAGTGTGGCACGGCACCGGCTGGACCTATCTGTTCTACGGCATGTACTACTTTGTGCTCATTGTGCTGGGCGAATTGATGGAACCCGGCGTGGCCGCCCTCACGGGGCGGCTGGGCATCCGCCGGGAGGGCTGGCCCTGGCGCATTCTGCAGACCGTCAAAATGCTGGCCATCATCTTCACCGGCGAGCTCTTCTTCCGGGCTCCGTCCATGCAGGCGGGGTTGTCCATGTTTACCTCCATCTTTACCGGCCTGGGCCAGGGCGGGCTGACCCGGGGGACGCTGCTGAACCTGGGGCTGAGCTGGCAGGACTATCTGGCGGTGACCCTGGGGCTGCTGGTGATGCTGGTGGTGGGCGTGCTCCACGAGCGGGGCGTCCACATCCGGGAGCGGGCAGCGGGCTGGAAACTCGGATGGCGCTGGGGATTTTACTATCTGGCGCTGTTCTCTGTGCTGATTCTGGGGGTTTACGGGATGGGCCATACCCCGGCAGAGCTCCTCTACGCCAGCTTCTGAGAGGAGGAACAGGATGAAAGCGAAACTCATAAAGGCATTCCTGTTTCCCGCCATTGCCGTGGCGCTGATGTTTGCCCTCTCACCGCTGTTCCAGCCCCGGGAGGCGGAGACGCTCACCGAGCTGAAGGGACTGGGACAGGTGGACTACCTGGTGATGGGAGACAGCGAGGGCTGGGCTTCAGTGCAGCCGATGGAGATCTGGCGCAGCTGCGGCTTTACCGGCTACAACCTGAGCCGGGCGGGCCAGCGCCTCCAGGACTTCTACTTCCAGCTGAAGGATACATTGGAGACCCAGCAGCCTAAAGTCCTGCTGTTGGAGACAGACATCCTCTATAAGAGCGTGGGCCTGATCGGCGAAAGCGAGGGCTTTCTCACCACCCTGCTCTGCCGGAGTATCCCGTTCCTGCGCTACCATGAGCGCTGGAGCAAGATGCTGCCGGACCTGTCCAACGGGGAGAAGACCACCCAGCGGAACATTTTCCGGGGGGCCTATTACAATACGCTGGTCTGCCCCTATACCGGCGGCGACTACACCCAGCCCACAGACGAGGTCAGGCAGCTGCCGCTGACCCAGCGCTACTTTGCCGACAAGATTGTCCAGCTGTGCCGGGAGAACGGTATCCAGCTGATCCTGTTCAGCGCCCCCTCGCCCCTGTGCTGGAGTTACCAGATGCACAACGGGCTGGCGGCCTACGCCCAGGAGCAGGGGCTGGAATACATCGACCTCAACCTGAAGCAGCAGGAGCTGGGCATTGACTGGAGTCAGGATACCCATGACGAGGGAGACCACCTCAACTATTCCGGATCCCAAAAGGCGTCTGCCTACCTTGCACAGTATCTGACGGAGCACACCTCGCTCCAGGATCACCGGGGCGAGGCGGGCTACGAGGCCTGGGACGAGGACCTGACGGCCTATCTGTCTGCCACGGGACAGACCTCCCAGTGAGCAGAGACAACCGGCGGGCGCGCGGCTGCGCACCCGCCGGTTTGCCGTACCGCCCTTGACACTGCCGTGCGGCGTTTTATAATAAAAGCAGTTGGTGAGCAGGTGAATGGGTTCTGGGGGCCATGCCGCCGTATGGGGGGCGAACCCCTGACGCTTCTTGCACCACCGCAGACCAAGGAAGGAGAATGAGCGCAATGAATACGCTGGAGGCAATTCGCTCCCGCCGGAGCATCCGCAAATTTCAGGAGAAAAAGGTGCCCCGGGAGATTTTGGAGCAGATCGTTTCAGAGGCGGCCTGGGCCCCCTCCTGGAAGAATACACAGACCGCCCGCTACCATGTGGTGGAGGATCCGGAGCTCCGGCGTACCATCGCCGAGGAGTACACCCTTGGCTTTGCCTATAACACCGGCACCCTGACCAGAGCGCCCCAAGTGGTGGTGCTCACCGCGGTAAAGGGCAGGAGCGGGATGGAGAAGGACGGAAGCTGCTCCACCAGCAAGGGGGAGAGCTGGCTGATGTTCGACGCCGGTGCGGCGGCCCAGACCTTCTGCCTGGCGGCCTGGGAGCACGGAGTGGGCAGTGTTATCATGGGTATTTTCGACCCGGATCAGGTGGCCGCGCTGCTCCACATCCCGGAGAATGAGACGGTGGTGGCCCTGATCCCCATCGGCTACCCGGACGAGGAGCCGAACGCCCCCAAGCGCAAGCCGGTGGAGGAGCTGCTCCATTTTTGCTGAGCCATCGCCCCATACCCTTTGCAGCAGAGCAGGCGCCCGGATATCGGGCGCCTGCTCGTTCTCTATTTCTCACGGCCTGTTGTCCGCGCTGCCCCGCCGGGGCATCCGCGCCAGTTTGGAGAGATAGTGCCCGGCCCATACAAACAGACCCATGGCAGCCATATAGTCCAGAAAAAACAGAATCCGGGGCTCATCGTGGTCAAAAAAGACAAATTGGGTGCGCAGGAACAGATAGTCCGGGATATCCCGGCGGACGAGCGCGTATGCCCCGGCCACGGCGATGGCGGCCCCCAGGACCCGCAGGGCGATTCGGCCCGCCCTGGGAGGGCGCCCCCAGCACATGCCCGCCATGGCTGTGATATTGCCCCAGTGCAGCCCCAGATGCAGGGAGAGCAGCACAAAGCCCCAGTAGGCGCACAACAGATGCACCACCCGCCCCAGGGCCATTCCCCGGCGGATGGACAGGAAGGCGAACACCTCCCGGAAGATCGGCACCGCGCTGACGAAGGATCCCAGCATGGCCAGAAAGACCAGGCCGGCCACAGCTGTCTGCAAGATCCGGTAAGAGGTGTATCTTCCCCGGAGAAGGGAGGCGGTCCACCGCCGGTTCAGCAGGTGGTGGAGGACGAACAGGACGAACATCCCCATCCCCAGCCACTCGTGGGCGCTCCGGCCCACCAGTTCAAAGGCCATCAGCAGCATCAGAAGAATGGTCATGGCCATATCTACCGCAAGTTTGGCGCTGGCTTTTACTCCCATGGCGGTGTGCTCCTGTCCCGTGTCCTGTTCTGTGGATCAAGCATGGCTTTCCTCCCGGATGAAATTGGTATAGACAAAAGGCCTCTGCGGGGGCGCGGGAATGCCCAGTTTTTCGCCGGCCTCCCTGCACTTGAGAAAATAGGCCATATTGTGGCCCAAGAGCTCCAGGGTCTGGATTCCCTCCAGATCCTGCCTCACCTCCTCCGGGGTGGTGCCGTGTACCATGTTCCAGTACCGGGAGGTGATGATGGGCATCTGCATCAGCCCGAAGTACTTGTTCATCTGATCCCAGGTCGCGGTGGTGCCCGCCCTGCGGGCGGAGATCACTGCGGCGGCGGGTTTGCCCAGGAAGCGATGGCCGCCGCCGTTCAGGTCGGCGTAAAAGGCCCGGTCCAGAAAAGAAGTGATGGCCCCGCCGGCGCCGCCCCAGTGGACCGGAGTGCCGAAGACAAAGCCGTCATACGCCCCGGCCAGGGCCAGAAAGTCGTTGACCGTGTCCTGCAGCACGCACTGGTTCAGCGTGTCGCACCGGTGGCAGGCCAGGCAGCCGGACAGGGGCTTGGTGCCGATCCAGAACAGATCGGTGCCGATGCCATTTTGCCGGAGGGCGCCGGATACGGTGCACAGGGCGGTGTGGGTGCAGCCCTCCCGGTGGGGGCTGCCGTTGACCAGTAACAAGTTCATTGGAAGATCTCCTTTCGCTTCTTGTTCAGGCCTGTTTCTGATGGGAGACCACCCAGTCCAGGACGGACTGCTCCTCAAAGACCACATTGGCCCCGCCGTGGTAATTGCCGTGGACGCCCCGCTGGGCGAAGTAATCCTGGCCGGGGGTCTGAATCTGGAGGACGCCGTTAATTTCCTCCTGGCTCCAGCCGGCCCTTTCATAGGCTGTCCGCAGCCCGTCATAGGCCTCCCGGGCCCGTTCCACGCCGTAATACTCGTCTCCCTCCGCCATGAAGATGTAAACCGCCACGCCGTGCTGCGCAATGGGGTCGAACGTTCCATCCCATTGGGAGGCGCCATGGAGGTAGGCGGTGTACAGGTCGGGGCGCAGAGCCACCGCCCGGGACATGGTCTCCCCGCCGGCGGAGTAGCCCGAGGCGTAGACCCGGTTGGGGTCCACGGAGAAGTGGGAGAGAAAATACTCGGTCAGCTCGATGGCCTGCCGGGCGGAGGTGTCCCCCCAGTCAGTGAGCTGGGCGGAGACCACGATCATCTCCTCCTCCAGCTCCGTCCAGCAGAGAAAACCGCTCCAATTCAGGTTGGAGCCGGAAGAATCTTCGCCAAACCACATCATGTCATAGCCGGGCATGGCCATCATCAGAGGATAAGTCTGGTCAGGGCTGTAATCCTCCGGGAGGAAATAGCTGTAATGGATCTCTCCGCTCTCGCCCTGGAGAATCTGCTCCGGAATCAGCCCGGTCTGGATGCCGCCCCCCTGCGAATCCTGTACCCCCTGGGGGTCAGCGCGTTCTGTGTCCGGTCCGCTCTGATCCGTGGAGGACGCCCCGGCCTGGTCCGCGGAGGACGCCGGAGCAGAGGAAGGGGGACGGTTTGCCCGGGGGATGATGCCGCCGCAGCCCGCCAGACCGAACAGCAGCAGGCCGCACAGCAGGGCGGCGGATACCAGTTTTGAGACGATTTTCACGCTGCATTCCTCCCATTTGCCCCCGGAGCGGGAGAGCGGGGGCGCTCCCCGCCCCCGCTCCGGCGCGGCTTGTTCAGACAATTCTGGTTTTGCCCATGTTGGTCAGCATCTCCACCGTGGCCGGGTCATAGTGGGAGAAGAACAGGCTCTCTCCCTGGTCCAGCGCCCGAATGGCCTCCATGTCCTCGGGAGAGAGGGAGAAGTCGAACACCCTCAGATTTTCCTCCATCCGGTCCCGGTGGGTGGACTTGGGGATGACCACCACGTCCGACTGGAGCAAAAACCGCAGCGCAGTCTGGGCGGGGGATTTGCCGTACTTTGCCCCGATCTCCACCAGGGTGGGATTGGTGAAGAAGTCCTTGCGGCCCTCGGCAAATGGGCCCCAGGACTCGTGCTGCACCCCGTACTTCTTCATATAGTCGTGGGCCTTGCGCTGCTGCTGGAAGACGTGGGTCTCCACCTGGTTGACGGCGGGGGTGGTCTCCGCAAACTGGCACAGGTCGATGAGCCGGTCGGGATAGAAGTTGGACACGCCGATGGCCCGCAGCTTGCCCGCATGATAGGCCTCCTCCATGGCGCGCCAGGTGCCGTAGTAGTCCCCAAAAGGCTGGTGAATCAGCAGCAGGTCGATATAATCGGTCTGGAGATTGCGCAGGGATTTGTCAATGGAGGCCTTGGCCTTCTCATAGCCCGCGTTGGACATCCACACTTTGGTGGTCAGAAACAGCTCATCCCGGGGCACACCGCAGCGCTTGACCGCGCTGCCCACGGCCGCCTCATTGCCGTAGGACTGGGCGGTGTCGATGGACCGGTAGCCCGCGCCGATGGCGTCCAGCACACAGCGCTCGCACTCCTCCTGGCTCACCTGATACACGCCGTACCCCAGCTGAGGCATTTTCACACCGTTGTTCAGTGTCACATATTGCATGGAAATCCTTCCTTTCCTGAGTTTCTGCTGTTATTGTAGCTTGTTTGAACGTAGGTCAGAAGTCTCCGTTGGTTATGCGGTATCAACCTGAAGGTTTATACCGCTCCCGGAGAGAGCACAGCGGCGGACAACCAGTCCGCCGCTGTCACTTGTGGTTTTATGTTTTGACCCGATAGCGCAGCCAGAGCACGTCCGGCGCGACGGTCTCGGCGCCCAGCAGGGAGAACCCCGCGGGGCCCCGGGCGGGCAGAAAGTCCGGGCGGGCAAAGGTGGAGGCGGCGGAGCAATCCCCGTCCGCCGCCGGGGCGAGCACCAGGCTCAGCTCGTCCAGCAGCCCCTGGGACAGGAAGGACCAGTTGGTTATCCCGCCCCCGGCCACCATCAGCCGCTGAATAGAGAACTTTTCTTCCAGCTTGTCCAGCAGCAGGGCGCAGTCCAGCGTCTGGTCTCCGGCAATCACCCAGGAGATGCCCAGATCCCGCAGATAGGCCAGATAGGCGGGGGAGACCCGGCTGGTCAGGACCTGGATGACATGGGCGGCGGGACGCCCCTTTTTCTCCAGAACCGGTCCCTGAAACCCCAGGCTCCCCAGGGGATCCACCGAGACGATGTAGTTTCCCAGTGCCTTGCCCTCTGGATTGACATAATCATCAAACGGCGGGCCAGATTCCGCCCCGGCGCCCGTCTTGGGCAGGGCGGGGGCTGGGCCGTCGGCATAGCCCCCCAGCATGGTAGTGGTGCCGTACAGGGTGGCCTGGCAGTGATAGTAGCCCCGCAGATTTCCGTAGGCCGCCACCGCCGGAGCGGTCTCCGGTGCGGAGAAGAAGGCTCCGTCGATTCTCCCGTCCAGGGAGGACAGCATATGACAGACGACAAACACAGGTATTACCTCCTTTTTTGGCCTCAGCTCTCTCTGCTGGGCCGCACGGTCAGGTCGGACACATCCACATTGTCCGGCTGGGAGAGGGCGTAGACGACGGCGTCGGCGATGACCTCCGCATCCAGGCCCACCTGGTCGTAAAAGGCCTCCACCATGGACTTGGTCTCCGAGGGGGCGATGACGTGGAGCAGTTCCGTTTTGATGGCGCCGGGGTAGATGGTGGTGGTGCGGATGTTGGTGCCCTCGGCCACAGACTCGGCGCGGAAGGAGTCCAGCATGGCCCGGACAAAGTGCTTGGTGCCGCAGTACACCGCGTTGCCCGGGACAGACCGGGTGCCGGCCACGGAGGAGGTGACCAGGATGTGCCCACGCTTTTGGGCGATGAACTGGGGCAGCACCGCGGCCATGGCGTTGAGCACGCCCTTGATGTTGATATCCACCATGTCCATCCAGTCGGAAACCTTTCCCTCGGAGAGATTGCCCCCGGGCATGATGCCCGCGTTGGCAAAGAGCGCGTCAATGCCGCCAAATTTTTCCCTGGCCAGGGCGGCCAGCGCCTGCATGTCCGCCAGACGGGTCACGTCGGCGGGGAGTATGGCGGCGTTAGCCCCCAGCTCGGCGGCCAGCGCTTCCAGCCG
>JABLTR010020844.1_pt1 | contig 15984 bp, 10 predicted proteins | sample 7160071 | NCBI WGS metagenome assembly JABLTR01 (sample SAMN14651230, study PRJNA627086) | human gut metagenome | isolation source: feces | host: Homo sapiens
CCCTCTGCTCGGGGCCTTGCCCCGGAACGAGGCGTGGCGGATTCCCGAACGCCTCCGTGGTACCTGCTCCCCTCCGAGGAAGCCGGTACCACGGAGGCGTGGCTCGACGCCCTTGCGGATGTTGCGGAATCCTCCGTCGATATGGACAGGCTCCTGAGCCTCACCGAAGCCCGCCGTCCGGAAGCGCGGGCCGTCCTTCCTCCGCGCGGCATCCGGCCCCGGCGCATGGGCATCGCCAAGGACAGGGCGTTCTGCTTCTATTACGAGGAAAACGAACGAGCACTCGCCGCCCGGGGATGGGAACTGCTGCCGTTCTCGCCGCTTGAGGATACGGCCCTGCCGCCCGGCATCGACGCGTTGTATCTCGGGGGCGGCTATCCCGAAGTCTTTGCCCGCGAGCTTTCCGGCAATGCGGCCATGCGTGAGGCCATCCGCGCCTTTGCCGAGCAGGGCGGAGAAATCTATGCCGAATGCGGCGGATACATGTACCTGTGCACCCGGCTCGAAGCCTCAGAGGGGAAGGGCGGCAAGGGAGGAAGGACGGCAAGCTGGCCCATGTGCGGGGTCATCGACGCCACGGCCCGCATGGGCGGACGTATCCAATCATTGGGCTACCGAGAGGTAACCATGCTTGGAGACGCTCCGTTCGGGCTCGGGGGCGACGTCTTCCGCGGCCACGAATTCCACTGGTCGGACATTGAGCTGCACCGCGGCTACGCGCCGCTGTACGCCGTACGCACAGCGTCCGGGCACGCCGATTCCGGCATCGCCGCCGGGAATGTGCGCGCCAGCTATGTCCATCTGTACTGGGGCAACACCGGCGAGGCGAATTACGCCGGACGACCCGCGCCCTCGGACTTCACCGCCTGCCGTCCCGAACACCGAGCCGCCCGCCCGGGCGAGGCCAAAGCAACATGCGAAAACATCGGACAGGTTATCCTGCTCAACGGGCCGTCAAGCGCCGGGAAAACGACGCTGGCCAAAGCCCTGCGGGATCGGCTGTACGCCATGCACGGCATATGCAGCCTCATGCTGTCCATCGACCAGCTGCTGCGTTCGGCCACAGGCGGCCATGAATCGGTCCTCGACGGCCTCGAACGGACCGGCCTGCCCTTCATCGAATCGTTTCACGCGGGAGTCGCGGCGGCGGCGAAAGCCGGGGCATGGACCATCGTCGACCATGTCATCGGCGAGGATCCCGGATGGATCGAGGATCTGCTTGGGAGGCTGGAAGCCATCCCCCTGCTGTCCGTCCAGGTGCTCTGTGACGACGAGGAACTGCGGAAGCGCGAGTCCGGACGTTCCGACCGTTCCCCTGACTGGCCGCACGCCCAGCGGCAGGCCCGGCACATTCACCTCCCCCTGCCCAACCAGATGGCGGTGGACACGACCCGGACCAGCCCCGAAGACTGCGCCGCCTGTATCCTCGCCGCACTGTCCGCCGAAAAAAACGGTATCCCCATCCGTCCCGGCGGGGGCGCACCCATTTCCACAACAGAACGAGGTTCCTTATGAAGCTCGATGCACACGGCGGCGACCTTCTCGCCATGGCGTCGGTGTCCAAGCGCGATCCCGCGTCCCTGCTTGATTTCAGCGTAAACGTCCGCCCCGAAGGCGCGCCGGAGTTCCTCCGTGCCGCGCTGGTCAGGGCGAATACGGGCCTCGCGGCCTACCCTTCGCCCAACGCCGAGGAGGCCCTTGCCGCTGCGGCACGCCGATACGGCCTGCCCGCCGGCCGCTTCGCCTTCGGCAACGGAAGCAACGAGCTCATCCACGCCCTCGCCCGCGTACTCAAAAGGCGCGGCGCACCCTGCGTTTCCATCGTCGAACCGGCGTTCAGCGAATACGCGCTGGCCTGCCGCCTTGCCGGGCTGGAAAGCAACCCGCTCTGGGGCGGCATCGGTTCCGGTGCGGACGGGCAGCCTTCCGGCGATCTGCTGGCCGGGCTTGCCGAAACGCCCTCGGGTTCGGCGGTGTTTCTGGCCAATCCCTGCAACCCTTCGGGGCTGTTCCGCACGCCCGACGAATGCCTGTCCCTGCTGGCGGCGCGGCCCGACCTGCTCTGGATCATCGACGAGGCCTTCATCGAATACGCCGGGCCGGAAGCCGATGTGTCGATCCTGCGCCGGATGCCCTCCAACGGCGTAGTACTGCGTTCGCTGACCAAATTCCATGCCTTGCCGGGGGTGCGCATCGGCTATCTGGCGGCCTCGGCCGAACTGGCTGAAGCCGTCCGCGCCGATCTGCCCGCGTGGAACGTCAACGTGTTTGCGCTGTCCGCAGCCGTGGCCGCGCTCGGCGACACATCAGACTTCGCGGAACGGGCCCGTGCGGAAAATGCCGAACGCCGCGCCGATCTCGCAGCCGTCCTATCCGGCCTCCCCGGCGTGGAGGTGTTCCCTTCCTCTGCCAACTACGTGCTGTTCCGCTGGAGAGGCGCCCCCAAAGACCTTTACGGCATCCTGCTGCGGCGTTTCGGGATCGCCGTGCGCGACTGTTCCAACTACTACGGACTCGACGGCGGAACATGGTTCCGCGCCGCCGTCCGTTTCCCCGAGGAACACCACAGGCTCGCCGGCGCACTGCGGGAAGTAATGGAGGAAGGCGATGTCCCAAAGAAAAGCGCGGCGGATACTCCCCTGCTCGCTTACGGAAGGATGAAAAACCGGGAAAAAGACGAAGGGGACCTTTCTTTGAAAAAGATTTCCCCTTCCCCCGCGGACTTCCCCATCTCCGGCTCCTCTTCCGTCTTCCCCGCCGGGCGCTCCTCCCGCCGCACTCCAGCCCTCATGCTGCAGGGAACCTCTTCAAACGCGGGCAAGAGCATCCTCGCAGCGGCCTACTGCCGCATCTTCCGGCAAGACGGCTACAATGTGGCCCCGTTCAAGGCTCAGAACATGTCCCTGAATTCGGGCGTCACGGCCAATGGCGACGAGATGAGCCGGGCACAGATCGTGCAAGCGCAGGCGGCCCGCGCAGACCCCGATGCGCGCATGAATCCCATTCTGCTCAAGCCGCACTCGGATACGGGATCGCAAGTCGTCATCCTCGGACAGCCCTTGGGACATATGGATGTCCTCGAATATTTCGGGAAAAAGAGGGAACTCTGGTCCGCCGTCACCGACTCTTATGACAGCCTCGCGGCCGAATGCGACATCGTCGTTCTTGAAGGCGCGGGCAGCCCCGGCGAGATCAACCTCAAGAGCCACGATCTGGTCAACATGCGCATGGCCGATTACGCTCGGGCATCGGTGTTGCTCGTCGGGGACATCGACCGGGGCGGCCTCTACGCCTCCTTTCTCGGTACATGGATGTCCTTCACCGACGCCGAACGCCGACTGCTCACCGGCTATATCGTCAACCGATTCCGGGGGGACGCATCCCTGCTCGGGCCCGCGCACGACTACATGCTGGCTCACACCGGCGTTCCCGTGCTCGGCACCATCCCCTACATCCGTGACCTCAACATCCCCGAAGAAGATATGGCGGGCTTCTCATGGGGACACACCGACTGCGGGGAAAAAAAGGCGGGGACTCTGGACATCGCCGTGGTCATGCTGCGGCACGTATCCAATTACACCGACTTTGCGCCGCTCGCCGCCGAACCCGACGTCCGCCTGCGTCCGGTGCGCCGTGCGGAGGAATGGGGCGACCCCGATGTGGTCATGCTTCCGGGCTCGAAAAGCGTGGTCCACGACCTCGACGACCTGCGCCGCAGCGGGCTGGCGGACAATATCCTCGGGCACGCCGAGCGCGGCAAATGGATCTTCGGCATCTGCGGCGGGTTGCAGATTCTGGGCCGGGCCATCCTCGATCCCCACGGCATCGAGTCCGCCGCGCCGGAAGTGCCGGGGCTCGGGCTTATGGATCTGCGCTCCACCTTCGCAGCCGACAAGACGCTCGTACGCGTGGCCCGCGCTGAAACCCCGCTCGGCGTGCCGTCCGGCGGCTATGAAATCCACCACGGCCTCACCGATCACGGCCCTTCGGCCCTGCCGCTGTTCCTGCGGGCCGACCGCGCCTATCCTTCCGAAGCGGAGCGCATCTGCGGCTATGTCTCGGGGCGGCGCTGGGCCACCTACCTGCACGGCGTCTTTGACGACGATACTTTCCGCCGTGCGTGGATCGACCATGTGCGCACCGATCTGGGCCTGACACCACAAAGGCGCTGCCTTGCGAGCTACGATCTGGAAAAAGCTCTGGACAGACTGGCGGACGTTGTCCGTACCAATTCGGACATGGAAACGATTTATCGAAGCATGGGGCTGAAATGAACCCCTCCGGACTCGCACTACTGCCTGCCGCGCTCCCAATGGACTGCCTGTTCGGGGAACCGCAGAATAGGATCCATCCCGTCTGCCTGAAGGGACACTGGCCACCCGTCTCGCCCCCCTACTCCGGCGCCCCCCAACACGCGGATGTTCTCGGCCGGAGCGCAGGGGAAACCCGGCGGCCTCGCCGCATACGGCGGGCGGATCGTCAATCGTCTATGGCTAGGGGACGGAACCACGGCACCTTCACGGACACATTTTTCTCGCCATACGTCTTGGTCTGGCACGGGGTGTCTTTACTCTTTTTGAAGCCTTCAACATCGGCATGATCGGCATAGGCCTGGCACTGCTGCAGGGCTAACCCCCGGCAGCCTCTTGGGAAAGCGGTAGCGTCTGCCGCCGGAGAAAACCTCAAACACAAAGGAAGGCATGATGAACAACCTGACGATTCCCGCCTATTCGGAACAGGCCGCGCAGGCCGTGAAAGAACGGCTCGACAGCCTTGCGAAAGTCCCCGGAAGCCTCGGCAAGCTTGAGGAACTCGCCATCCGCCTTGCCGGGATAACCGGGCGGACATGCCCATCCTTCCCCCAAAAATCCGTGGTTCTGTTCGCCGCCGACCACGACATCACCCTCAAGGGCGTGAGCGCCACCGGGCAGGAAGTGACCGAAATTCAGGTCCGCAACTTCCTCAAGGGCGGAGGTACGATCAACGCCTTCTGCCGCAATGCTGGGGCTAGCCTGACCGTAGTGGATGTGGGCATAAAGGGCGATGTCGGCGGTGCCGAGGGGCTTGTCCGGCGCAAGGTCGTCCACGCGGCACGCGACTTCAGTGAAGGCCCCGCCATGACTCGAGAAGAAGCGCTGGCCTGCGTGCAGGTGGGCATCGACATGGCCCATGAAGAAGCGAAAAAAGGTGTCACCCTGTTGTCCGCCGGAGAAATGGGCATCGGCAACACCTCGCCTTCCTCTGCGGTTGCCGCTGTGCTGACCGGAGCACCAGTTGAAGGGGTCACGGGCATCGGCTCCGGCATCCCATCCGAACGTGTCCGGCATAAGGCCGAACTCATCCGGCAGGGCATTGAACGCAACCGCCCCAATCCCGCAGACGCGGTGGACGTACTGGCCAAAGTCGGCGGGCCTGAGCTCGGCGCGATGGCAGGCTTGATGCTCGGTGGCGCGTCACTGCGCATCCCCGTGGTGGTGGACGGCTTCATCGCCGGAGCAGCTGCGGCCATTGCCATCGGCATCCGGCCCGGCGTGCGCGCCATGCTTGTGGGTTCGCATTCGTCCTTTGAACCGGGCCACCGCATCCTCATGAATCACCTCAATATCCCCACTTACTTGGATCTGGGGCTGCGTCTCGGCGAAGGCACGGGCGCGGTGCTCCTCTACCCTCTTATTGATGCTTCCGTGCGTATTCTCACCGAAATGCGAACGCTCAAAGAACTGGATATCAACCGATGAAGTTCCGCGCCGCCCTCGGCTTCTTCACCCGGCTGCCCGTCGGCTCCGCCCCGCTGCCCCCTACATTCCAGGGCGTGATCGTGTGGCTGCCTGCCATTGGACTTATCGTCGGGCTGCTCGCGGCGCTGGCTGTGGCCCTAGCGACCCTGCTCCTGCCCGCCCAGCTCGGCGGGGTCATCGGGTGCCTCGTCTGGGTCTTCATAACCGGCGGGTTGCATCTCGACGGCGTGGCGGACTGCGGAGACGGCCTCCTCGTGGAAGCCCCTCCGGAACGGCGGCTGGAAATCATGAAGGACTCCCGGCTTGGCACCTTCGGCGGAGCCGCACTGTTCTTCGTGCTGGCGCTCAAGGCCACGGCACTGTGCACACTGGCGGCGTCGTTCGACGGAAGCTGGAGCGGCCTCCTCACCCTTGCGGGAGCCTGCTGCATGGCCGGAGCACTGGCGCGAAGCATGGTCTTTCCGGCGATGCACATCCCCTCAGCCCGACCGGGGGGCCTTGGCGCGGCGCTGCATAATGGCGTGACCAGACGGCATGACATGCTCGCTTTAGGCATCGGCCTCGGCATCTGCGCACTCAATGGCGGGCGCGGGTTCACCGCACTCATCGCCGCTCTGCTCGTGGCTTGGCTGTTGTTGTCCGCCGCCCAAAAACGGCTGGGCGGTGTCACCGGCGACGTTTTCGGCTGCCTCATCGAGCTGACGGAGAGTGCCGTTCTGGTTGCCTGCTGCCTGCGGTAAGGCACACGGAAGGCGGCTTTCCAACTGGTTCCGTTCAACCAACGGGTTGGAGCCCTGCTTCTGAGAGCATCGATAATCCAGTACTCTGGATATCAACATCCGTTTTCTGAAGCAGGGCTTGAAACACATTCCGCCGACAGCTTCCCATTCTCGGCGTCGGAAAGGAAAAAGATGATGGAAAAAACGGAGTTGACGCTCTATCTCGGCGGTACGCGAAGCGGTAAGAGTGCACGGGCGGAAGCGCAGGCGCTACGGACGGGCGGCCCCGTGCTCTACGTCGCCACGGCCGAAGCCAGACCCGACGATCCGTCTATGCATGAAAGGATCCGGCGGCACCGGGACCGCCGCCCGCCGCACTGGAGCACATTGGAGTGCCCTCTGCATCTTGCGAAGCGGATCTCCGTCATGTTCCCGGCCTTTTTTCTCGAAGCCGCTGCCTCCGTTCCTCCGGAGCAACCTCCTGAATCCGGCGTGGGCAGCTCTCCCAAGGATACCGGGGAAGCCGCCCAGGAAAGGCCGACAATCCTGATCGACTGCGTAACGCTGTGGGTGTCGAACATACTGTTCGCCCTGCCGGAACCGGAGGATCTGACGGCCTTCGAAACCGCCGTACGCACGGAAGTAAACGCGCTGCTCGCCCTGATGGAACGCTCAAACTGCCGATGGATTCTGGTATCAGGAGAAACCGGGCTCGGCGGCATCGCCTCCGACCGGATCAGCCGTAATTACTGCGACGGCCTCGGCCTTGCCAACCAGCTCATCGCAGCCAGCGCCCGGAAGGTCTTTCTCGTCGTCGCCGGATGCTCGTTGGTGCTGGCAGAATAGAAAATGGCCAGCGCCCATATCGCAACAGTCCGACGGCCACGGGAACGAGCGCTCAGCCCCCACCTTCCCTCTACAAGCGGAACCCCACCGAGTGAGGAGACAGGTTATGTGATTCCCCGCGCCCTTCAGTCCACCGGTACAAGGCATCCTCCTTGCCGCAAGTTCAGGCGCGGGAATCTCCCGAAAAGACTCACACTATAGTGACCTTAAGGTCGTATTTGGCAAAACGCTCCAGCGCAGCGGCGAGTTCCTCTGGCTGGTAGGGAACCATGACCGGATCGGCAAGGTTCAAGGCGGCGTACTTGCTGTGCCCGAACGTATGACACGGCAGCACGTCGACCTCGTTGTGCCCGTGCTTATGAAGAAACGCGGCCATCTGCGCGATGTTCTTTTCCGTATCATTGATGCCGGGCATAAGGGGCACGCGGATGTGTAACGCCTTCTTTGCCTCAAAGAGAGTATGCAGATTCTGAAGGATGAGCACATTGTCGAGCCCGGTCAAACGTTTATGTTCATCCGGATCCATATGCTTACAGTCGAAGAGGAACAGTTCGACTTGATTCATGATCTTCCTGAAGCGCTCGGGTTCGCAAACACCACAGGTATCCAGACAGATGTGGTAGCCCCGGCGTATGGACGCGTCGAGCAACCCCAACAGAAACGCTCCCGCCACTGTGGGCTCGCCGCCGCCAAAGGTCACGCCGCCGCCGGAATTGTCATAAAACAAGCTGTCGCTGTCCACGACGCGCATGACTTCTTCCACGGTCATACGTTTTCCGGACATTTCCCGCGCCTTGGAGGGGCAGCTTTCCACGCAGAGGCCGCAATCCGTGCAGATCGAACGATCCCGGTTGTACACATCGCCGATCTTGACCACGGCACCGTTCGGGCAAACCCGTTCGCAAACGCCGCACCCCACGCATAGATTGGAAAAAAACATGAGCTGAGGCTTGAAACTCTGGGATTCGGGGTTGCTGCACCACGGGCAGTGCAGCGGGCAGCCTTTGAGAAAGACCGTAGTCCGCAGACCGGGGCCATCCTTGGTGGACATCCTCTGGATGTTGTACACGATGCCGTCCATTTCCTTCGTCTCCTTATTGCGGGGTAGGCATATCTGTATGCAGGAACCGTTTGCCCTTACACTTGTCCTTCTGCATTTTTGATGCCTGTTCCGGGTGAATCGGAAAGCCCCTCCCAGCCGTCCGCATACCTCTTCACGGGAAGTACATATAACATATTATAATAACAATATAAAAACAGCTTTCAGTCGCTCCTGACTCAAAAAATGGTCGTCTACGCTCCAATGCGACACATTTTCCTACCGCAACGGATCACGTCAGCTTGGCTGGCGAAAGGTAAAACTGGAGGCGTCCGTATAACAATAATAAACGCAAAGCGTACCAGATTGGGTACAGATTGTATCGACATGGACAGCAACCCGGTACAGGGGCGCCCACGATGGGAAACATTCATATTGTGATTTTTATAACTTTATTAAAATAAAACAACTTCCCTCTAAACCCTCTCCTTTCTGGATATGGCAAACAATTTGCATCTACCAAAGCCAAGATACGCCGGATTCAAGGCATGTAATGAAAAGCAAAAAAGAAAAGGAGACGTTATATGGGATACGCAATTGATTGGAGCGATCTGGAACAGCGCATTCAGGATCAGAAGGCGGCCCTGCTTGACACTTCGCAGAACATGGACCCGGAACGCCTGAAGTTTCTGGTTGAAACCTACGACGAGTGCAAGGGCGAGAGCGTTTTCATCACCCGCGCCAAGCTGTTTGAAAAGGTGCTGAACAACAAGAAAATCTATCTTGACGGCAACCCCATCGTAGGCAGCCTGGCTGGCGGCCGGGCCATGATCTACGCCTACCCGGAATGGCAGTGCAACTGGGTCAAGGACGACCTTGATTCGGAAAAGCTGGCCCTGTCCTCTCTCGGCGAAGTGCGCTTCTCCGACGAAACCAAGGAAATCCTGAAAAAGGTCTACAAAACGTGGAAGGGCAAGACCACGTACGACCGCGCCAACAAGCTCTACAAGGAGCTGTACGGCGGCAACGCGGAACTGCTCGTAAAGTGCGGCTGGATCTATCCGGTGAACGACAACTCCACGGGTTCCGGCGTAGCCGACTATCCGGCCATGCTCACCAAGGGGATCCGAGGGATCCTCGAAGAGGTCGAAGCCGCGTACAGGGCCCTCCCCAAGCACGCTACCAACTGGACCAAGATCGAATTCTACCGGGCCTGCAAGATCGCCCTCAACGCGGTCATAGCCTACGCCCACCGCTATGCGGATCTCGCAGAGGAAACCGCCAAAGCCGAAACCAATCCTAAGAAGCAGGCGGAACTCATGGAAATCGCCGAAGTCTGCCGTCGGGTTCCCGAGTTCCCGGCCCGCAACTTCCGTGAAGCCCTGCAGTCCTTCTGGTTCACGCACTGCTGCATCCAGATCGAACAGTGCGGCTGCGGCCACTCCTTAGGCCGTTACGGCCAGTACATGTATCCGTTCTACAAGAAGGATCTGGATGAGGGGATGCTCACGAAGGAGCAGGTGCTCACCCTGCTGAAGTGCCAGTGGGTCAAGCATCTCGAAATCGCCGTGTACCAGGGCGATGCCTACGCCAAGGCTTTTTCCGGGCATACGGGGCAGACCATTTCACTGGGCGGCTATACCGCCGACGGCGACGATGCCTCCAACGATCTGGAAGAACTGCTCATGGATACCCAAATCGCCATGAACAACATCCAGCCCACGCTGGCCTTGTTCTACACGCCGAAGATGAAGCCGTCCTACCTAGAAAAGGCCGCTGAAGTCGTCCGCTCTGGCTCCGGGCAGCCCCAGTTCATGAACATGAACGCCGCCGTGGCCCGCTCGCTGGTCCGTTTCGCTTCCCGCGGCATCACGCTGGACGAGGCGCGCACGCTTCCGGTCATCTTCGGCTGCGTGGGCACAGGCATACAGGGCAAGGGCTCCTACGTGACCTTCGAAGGCCAGCCCAACCTGGCCAAGTTGGTGGAATTCGCCATGTACGACGGGTACGACCCTCACACCCGCAAACAGGTTTTCCCCAATGTGAAGCCCGCCGAGGAGTGCGCTACCTTCGAGGAACTCTATGACGCCCTGCTCCGGCACATGGACCATGCCTACGACGCCCAGCGCAAGATCAGCGACCTCGGCAACAGTACGCGCGAACAGATCGTCCCCAACATCTTCCGTTCCTGCCTGCTTGACGGCTGCATCGAGTCGGGGCTCTGCGAAGAGGCTGGCGGTCCCAAGTACTCACAATCCCTGTGCATCACCTCTACCGGCATCGACGCGGCCAACTCGCTGTATGCCATCAAGCACCTGATCTACGACACCAAGCAGCTGACATGGGAACAGCTGAAGAAGGCGTTGGCCGCCAACTTCGAAGGCTACGAAGACATTCAGAAGCTGTGCTTCGGAGCACCCAAGCACGGCAACGACATCGAGGATGTGGACCAGCTCACCCGCCGCTTCTTCCGCGACGTGGAGCGCATCTACCGCTCGCACGGCCCGGACTACTTCGGCTACGAAGCCCACATGGACCCCTTCTCCCTGTCCTACCACAACTACTTCGCCCCCATGACCGGCGCGCTCCCCAACGGTCGCCAGAAGGGTGTGGCACTGACCGACGCAAGCGTTTCCGCCATGCCGGGCACCGATGTCAACGGCAGTACGGCGCTGATCAAGTCCGCCGCGCAGGCCATCGACACCGTGCGCAACAACTGCAACCACATGAACATGAAGTTCCTGCCTTCGGCTCTGGAAGGCCCGAGCGGCACCCGCATGCTGCTGAACCTGATCAAGACCTACTTCGACCTCGGAGGCGGCCACATCCAGTTCAACTGCGTATCCTCCGAAACCCTGTGCGACGCACAGGAGCACCCGCAGAACTACAAGAACCTCGTGGTCCGCGTCGCCGGGTTCTCCTCCTACTTCACCCGCCTGTACAAGGGTGTGCAGGACGAAATCATCAAGCGTACGGAATACCAGAACGTCTGATTCCTATCCCGATGGAGGGGAGCCGCCAGATTGCCGGCGGCCCCTTCCCAACTGTAGCACAAGGATGAAATGCATGCTGGAAATTACGATAGCACCCGAAGTTATCGCCAAGTTTAAGGAACTGTTGGTGGAAGAAGACAACGAAGACGCCGTGTTCCGCATTCGAGAAACCAAAGTGGGCGGCGGCTGAAAGAGCCACATGGAGCTCCGTGTGAGCCTCGACGAACGTGAAGATCCCGATGAGGAACAGGAAATCGAAGTTGAAGGCATACCCTTCGTCGTCAACGAAGACGTAATCGATTCGTACGGCCTGAAGTACACGATTGCCGTGGACGAGCACAATATGCCTGCGGTCAGTTCGGAATTGCAGAAGGCCAACCCCGCGCCGGAATCCGATGGCGCTTGTTCCGAAGAGAAAGCCTGCTCCCTGTCATAAGCGCCGACAACGGTTTCCTCTGAAGAGCCTTGTCCACCCCCGGGCGACGCGAAGACAGATCCGCCGTCGCCCTCTTCTTTTGGTGGCTGATCGGGATTTTTTCGAGTTGCGCGGCCAAGCGCATACCTTTTACACCGCGCAGGACGAACGCGTCATTCCATCCGTCCCCCACCCAACCCATGAATACAACGCAACTGATACAAAGGGCGGAAGCCCTGATGAGTCAAGGGAACCCGGAAGAAGCCGGGAAAATCTATGAAGAACTTTGCCGCATGGAGCAGCTCACAGCGGCGGAGCGCGGCGTCGCCCTTTTCGGCCTCGGCACCTGCCTCTTTCTCCATGAATCCTACGCGGCGGCGAGCTTGCAGCTACGGGAAAGCTGGGAGCTGTTGATCGCCTCGCTGGGCATGGAAGATCCGCTCACGACGCGGACGATGGTTCTGCTCTCCCGCACGCTGATTGCCCTCGGCGATCTGGAGTCCGGCATGGAAATCGGACGCGGTGCTCTCAAAAACCTTGTGAAACTCTACGGGCAGGATGCGGATCAAGCGGCTACGGCGGCTTTTTTCCTTTCATCCGGAGCCTATCAGTTCGGGCGGCTGGCCGAAGCCGAGGAGCTGACACTGCAGGCTTTACAGGCATGGGAAAAGATTTATGGGCATGTCTCGCTTCAGGCGGCCGCCTGTCTGGACGCACTGGGGAAACTGCGGAATGTCTGCGGCGAAAAACGGGAAGGCACGGATTTCCACCGTAGGGCCGCAGACATCAAGATGCAGGTTCTGGGCGAACATGAGACGACGGCGGCCTCGCTTGGCCACATCGGCATGGCCGAAGCGGAACTGGGGAACTGGAAGGAGGCGGAAACGCTCTTGGCCAGTTCGCTTGAACAGTTCGACCGCCTCGGCGTGGGAAAAAACGCTGAAGGCATCGCGGCTTTTCGCGAAAAACTGAATGAATGCCGGAACATGCTCGCCAAGGAGCCAACCGATGAATAAAGATGAACTCATTGATGCAATCGTGCAGATCGAATGGCCCATGTTTGCCGGGGTGAACAACGAAGGAGGAAAGGCCGCCTGCCAGATGGACTTGGCCACGTTCCGGATCATGCGCATCAGCCAGTACTCCGCCTGGGGCGAGGAACTGCTTGAAAGCTGCTTGGCCGATCTCAGGGCTGCCCAAAATCAGGGCCGGAACCTCATGACCGAAAAATACGCGCGCATGATGAAAACGACCTTTCCCGATGAATACCCGGCTATAGAAAAATCACTCCCTCCGCTCGATCCCGCCGCCGCACGGCAGATCGAGGACATCGTGGCCTGCCATGTCCAGTGGAAAACGGCGCTGGATCAAAAATATCCCCACCTGGGAGACCGCAGCCGTCCGGTCCGGACGCAGGAAGACAGGACCGGCCTGCCTTCCGTGGAAACCTATACGCGGGCCGAACTGCAAACCTGCTCGCCCCGTACCATTTCCCTGTACCACTCCGCCACTATGAAACGTGCCGAAAGGGGAGAAAACGAGGCGGAGGAGAACCTGTTGAATCAGGTCCGGCAGTATGGCTTCGCGAGTCTGGAAGACGCGGAACAGTATTTCAGTACCCACGAATAACCGGAATTGCCCCCTTCCGGTTGACGCCCGGACGCTTGCTCTCAACATAATGCCTCGGCATAGCCGATGCTTCCCCGCCCCATACGGCATCCATTGAGGTTCCATTACCAGCAACGCCAGCCAGGTATGTACTTGGCTGGCGTATGTGCGATCTGCTATCTCTATTTCTATGGATTGGCATATGCTTTGGCTCCAAACGGGAAAACGGAACCCCTGTGAAGGGCATCCTCTTTCGTCCGTTCCGCGATTGCTCCGTACCGAGCCTCTCTATCTCACTTCACGGTTATGCAATCGTCCATTGAGCTTTCATCTCCGATGGAAGCCGCGCGAAAGCCTGCCTACTCGTCAATCCTAAAAGTTATTAACAAGATGTATCCCTGATAACAAGTATTTCCCATTACAAAACTGTCTGGTAATATGGCAATAGGTCAAACAAAATGACATCCGCAACCCAGGATATCCACTATGCGTAACAGGCCCAATTCGTCATCCGCTCTGGAGTCGCTTGCCGAAAGCGCGTACGCCGATGTTTTTGAGCTTCTGCACACAGGAATTGCCGTTATGTCTGCAACGGGTGCGTTCCTCTATTGCAACCAGGCGTTTCTGAGCATGTTTAATTTGCCTTCGGATATCAGGGGCAAACATGTTACCGACTTTTTCCTTACCGCCGAACAGGGCGTCATGACCACTATCCGCACACGGAAGCCGACGTTCTGTTCCAGCCTGACCACCACCGACGCGCAGGGGATTTCTTTCCGCTACCCGTTGCTAGATGACAAGGGGAAACTTTACGGCGTCATCATCGAAAGCATTTCCCCCAGCATCGGCCCTGAACGGATGCAGAAATTTCTGGACACGATTCATGATCTTGAAGAAAAGAGCAACTATTTCGAGCAAAAGGTCCGTAAAAAGCCGGGCAGCCTGTATACCTTCGAAAGCATCATCGGCAACAGCAATGCCATCATGGCCTTGAAAAAGAAAGGGAAGATTTTTGCCAGAGGCAACGAGCCCATTCTTGTCCTCGGAGAAAGCGGGACAGGGAAGGAGTTGGTGGCACAGGCCCTGCATTCAGCCAGTTCGCGGGCAGACAAGCCTTTTGTGACCGTCAATTGCGCGGCGTTGCCCCATGATCTCATGGAAGCGGAACTGTTCGGCTATGAAGGTGGGGCGTTCACTGGAGCGAAATCGAGCGGCATCAAAGGAAAATTTGAACTGGCCAATAAGGGAACCATTTTTCTTGATGAAATAGGCGAGCTGCCTCTGAGTATGCAGGCAAAGCTTCTACGCGTTTTGGAAAGCGGCGAAATCCAAAAATTGGCCCATCGGGGGCAGCTGCATTCGGATTTCAGGCTGATCGCTGCAACCAACAAAGATCTAAAGGAAAGCGTAGAAAGGGGTTCCTTCCGGGAAGACCTCTATCATCGGCTGAATATTCTGGAACTGACTATTCCGCCGCTGCGGGATCGGGTAGGGGACATCCCTCTGCTGGCCCGCCACTTCATCGAGCTGCACGCAGGGGCAAAACGGGGCAGAGAAATTCAGATTTCCAATGAGTTGTACCGCGCTTTCGGCCTGTACCCTTGGCATGGCAACATCCGCGAGCTGAAAAACGTGATCACCTACGCCCTGTTCAATCTGGAAGAGGACGAGAAGGTCCTGTCCACGCGCCACCTCCCCGAGCGGTTTTTCCGGGAGCTACTTACCGAACAGCCCGAAATCAAGGAAAAGGAACTGTGCCCCGACAACCTGAATCTGGACGAAGTCGGAGCTCAGGCCGAGCGTAGGGCGCTTCTGCTCGCGTTATCCAGCACGAAGTACAACAAGACGCTGACTGCCCGCGTTCTTGGTATTTCCCGAAACAAGCTGTACAAAAAGATGCGGGATTTCAACCTGCTTTCCCCGTCCGGCAAAAACGAGGGAAGCATCTAGGAAAACACTGCTGTAGTCCCAAACAGCCGTCAAAGTTTACGTGGTATTTTCCTGCCTACAGGGCCGAGGGACATTTTATAACGAAAACGGGAACGGTCCATAATGAACCGTTCCCGTTGCCGTCTGTGCAACCAACACAGGGCGTTCCCGTTCCGCCGTCGCTGAGAAGGCGGATCAGAACTTTTTAAAGCGGCAGGGACTCCGCATAGATCTCAATGGTGTGCTTGACCTGAACAGGATCGTTGTTCCGGGCCAGCATGTCGGAAAGCTGCATCATGCAGGCCGGGCATCCCGTCGCCACAACTTCCGCGCCGCTGGCGATCACGTTGTCGCGCTTTCTCTGGCCCATCTTGAGAGACAGATCGTAGTGGGTCAGCGTGAACGAACCGCCGCAACCGCAGCAACGGTTGGCTTCGGCCATTTCCACAAGGTTATAGCCCGGATTCATACGGATGAGATCGCGGGGCTGCTTGCTCACGCCGAGGGACTTCTGGAGGTGGCAGGATTCGTGATACGTCACCTTCGTCTGCCCCTTGGCCTGCGTCTTGGGGCTGACGTGCAGCACGTCAACGAGCAGCGCATTGATGTCGATGGCCTTGGGCGCCAACGCGTTGATCGCGTCGCGGTAACGCGGCGGGAGGTTGTCGGAGAACTGCGCCCAGAACTCGCGGATGGC
>JABLTR010113930.1_pt1 | contig 15982 bp, 13 predicted proteins | sample 7160071 | NCBI WGS metagenome assembly JABLTR01 (sample SAMN14651230, study PRJNA627086) | human gut metagenome | isolation source: feces | host: Homo sapiens
GGCGCGGCGCCGACGCGCATCCGCGACAATGTGGGCATTCCGATCGAGCTGGCGCTCGCGGCGGTCGACCAGCGGCTGCGCGACGAGGGCATCCGCGATCAGGTCTCGCTGATCGTCGGCGGGAGCATCCGCTCGTCGGCGGACGTGGTCAAGGCGATCGCGCTGGGCGCGGATGCCTGCTACATCGCGACGGCGGCGCTGCTCGCGATGGGATGCCACCTCTGCCGCACGTGTCAGACCGGCCGGTGCGCCTGGGGCATCGCGACGCAGCGGCCAGAGCTCGTGCAGCGGCTCGATCCGGACGTCGGCGCGGAGCGGCTGGTGAATCTGGTGACGGCATGGAAGCACGAGATCAAGGAAATGATGGGCGGCATGGGCATCAACTCCATCGAGGCCCTGCGCGGCAACCGCGTGATGCTGCGCGGCATCCACCTGACGGAGCAGGAGCTGAACATCCTCGGCATTGCGCACGCGGGCGAATGAGCGGGCCGTGCGGGCGCGCCTCCGGGCATACGCGCGTCGGGTCAAAGCAGAGCTTCCAAAAAAAATGTTTGTAAGCTCGGAATTTTTTGGGAAATCTGCCGTAGAAAATGGAAAAAGGTTGTGGTATTATGGATTTCATTGAAGCACAGAATATTTCGTTCTCTGCGCTGAACGAGACCATCCGGAACGCGGGCGACGAATGCCGCGTGTGCGCGTGCCTCGGGCAGCGGTTCATCGCTGCCGGGATGAGCGGCAAGAAGATCGAGATCGACGGCATTCCGGGCAACGCGCTCGGCGCGTACCTGAATGGCGCGGAGATCACCGTCCGCAGCAGCGCACAGGACGCCGTCGGCGACACGATGAGTGCAGGCCGCATCGTCATCCACGGAAACTGCGGGGACGCGGTGGGCTATGCGATGCGCGGCGGCGAAATTTACATTGAGGGCAACGCAGGCTATCGCGCGGGCATCCACATGAAGGCCTATAAAGAACACAAGCCCGTGCTTGTCATCGGCGGCCGGGCGGGCAGCTTCCTCGGGGAATATCAGGCCGGCGGGCTGATCCTCGTGCTGGCGCTGCACACCGACGGGCGGAACGTGGTGGGCTTTTTCCCGTGCACGGGCATGCACGGCGGAAAGATGGTCTTCCGCGGCGACGTGTCGAACGTGCCGTTCCCGAGTCAGGTGACGACGCGGGCGGCCACAGAGGAGGACCGCGCGGAATTTGCGCCTTATGTCCGCGAATACTGCCGCCTGTTCGGGCGGGACGCGGAGGCGATGCTCGCGGAGCGCTACACCGTGGTCACGCCGGACAGCAAGAATCCTTATAAACAAATGTATGTCGCGAACTGACGCGGCATGGAGAAAGGCGGGGGTCAGATTTGATGCAGTACACCAAAGATGAGATCCGGCAGTATGTCGTGGAGGAGGACGTGAAGTTCCTCCGCATGGCGTTCTGCGATGTGTATGGCAGGCAGAAAAACATCTCCATCCAGCCGGATGAGCTGGAACGCGCATTTGAATACGGCATCGCATTCGACGCCTCGGCCATCCCGGGCTTCGGCAGCGAGATCCATTCCGACCTGTTTTTGCAGCCGGACACGGGGACGCTCTGCGTGCTGCCGTGGCGGCCCGACCATGGGCGCGTGGTGCGGATGTTCTGCAGCATCCTGCACCCGGACGGGACGCCGTTTGAATCCGACACGCGGCGCATCCTGCAAAACGCAGTGGACGCGGCGGCGGAGCGCGGCATTTCGTTCTCGTTCGGCTCGGAGATGGAGTTTTACCTGTTCCAGCGGGACGAGGCCGGGGAGCCGACGAAGATCCCTTATGACCGCGCGGGCTACATGGACATCGCGCCGGAGGACCGGGGCGAAAACGTGCGGCGGGACATCTGCCTGACGCTCAGCCAGATGGGCATCCAGCCCGAATGCTCGCACCACGAGCAGGGGCCGGGGCAGAACGAGATCGACTTCCGCTATTCCGATCCGATGACCGCGGCGGACAACGCGCTGACATTCCGCGCGGTGGTCAACACGATCGCGGTGCAGAGCGGCCTCGCGGCCGACTTCTCGCCAAAGCCGCTGCCCGGCCAGCCCGGCAACGGCATGCACATCAACATCTCGGCCCGCAGCCGCGACGGACGCGACGTGATGCCGCAGGTGATCGCGGGCATTCTGGCCCACATCGCAGAGATGACGGTCTTCTTCAACACGACAGAGTCGTCCTATCAGCGCTTCGGCAGCAGCAAGGCTCCGCGCTACATCTCGTGGTCGAGCGAGAACCGGTCGCAGCTCATCCGCATCCCGGCGGCCAAGGGCGAATACCGCCGGGCCGAGCTGCGCTCGCCGGATCCGCTCTGCAACCCGTATCTGGCCTTTGCGCTGCTGATTCATGCAGGGCTGGACGGCATCAAAAAGAATTTGCCGCTGCCGGAGGCCGCGGATATCAACTTCTTTACCGCGCCGGAGTCCGTCAAATCGAAATTCCGGACGCTTCCCGGAACGCTCTTTGCGGCGAAGGCCGCGGCGGCGGAAAGTCGCTTCCTGGCGGAGCTGCTGCCAGAGGCGCTTCTCCGGAGCTACACTAAAATATTATTATAGAATACAGCCCCTGAAAACCGGAAAGGAGGGACGCGGATGGATCGCATCGAACAGACATACAGCGTGCTCACCGTATCGGCAGCGGACAAATTCAGCGCGTCCCTGCACACGCTGCTCCCCGAAGGGCAATACGACCCGGTGCGGGCCGTGCGCGACGCGGCGTCCGCCCGGCGGCTGCTGCTGGAGCAGAGCTTCGACATCGTAATCGTCAACGCGCCGCTGCCCGACGAGTTTGGGACGCAGCTGGCGCTGGAGCTGAGCGAGACGAGCGGCGCGGGCGTGCTCCTGCTCGTGAAGGCGGAGCAGTATGCAGAGCTGTCCGCCCGGCTGACGCCGAACGGCATCCTCACGCTGCAAAAGCCGACGACGCCGCAGCTTCTGACGCAGACGCTGCAGCTGCTCTGCGGTACGCGTGAGCGTCTGCGCCGGATGGAGCAGAAGACAGCCAGCTTTGAGGAAAAAATGGCGGAGATCCGGCTTGTAAACCGGGCAAAATGTCTGCTCATCGAGCGGAAGGCCATGACCGAGCAGGAGGCGCACCGCTGGATCGAAAAGCAGGCGATGGACCGGTGTGTGAGCCGAAAAATCATTGCGGAACAAATTTTACAGACGATATAGAAAGACGAGGGTATGGACATGACGAAATACATTTTTGTGACCGGCGGCGTGGTCTCCGGCCTTGGAAAGGGCATCACGGCGGCGTCGCTGGGCCGGCTGCTGAAGATGCGGGGGCTGAAGGTCGCCGCGCAGAAGCTCGACCCCTACATCAACGTCGACCCCGGCACGATGAGCCCCTATCAGCACGGCGAGGTCTACGTGACGGAAGACGGCGCGGAGACCGACCTCGACCTCGGGCATTACGAGCGCTTCATCGACGAGGATCTGAACAAATACTCCAACCTCACGACTGGCAAGGTCTACTGGAACGTGCTGAACAAGGAGCGGCGCGGCGAGTATCTCGGCTCCACCGTGCAGGTCATCCCCCACATTACCAACGAGATCAAGGAATTCGTCTACCGTGTCGGCAAGCAGACCGACGCGGACGTCGTCATCACAGAAATCGGCGGCACCATCGGTGACATTGAATCGCAGCCTTTCCTCGAGGCCGTGCGGCAGATCTCCCTCGAGGTCGGGCAGGAGAACAGCCTCTTCATCCATGTCACGCTGGTGCCGTTTTTGCGTGGCTCCGACGAGCACAAGTCCAAGCCGACGCAGCATTCCGTCAAGGAGCTGCAGGGCATGGGCATCCGGCCAAACATCATCGTCCTCCGCTGCGACGAGCCGCTGGAGCCGTCCATCTTCCGCAAAATTTCGATGTTCTGCAACGTCAAGCCGGACTGCGTCATTGAAAATATCACGCTCCCCTGCCTGTATGAGGCGCCGCTGATGCTGGAGGCGTCGAACTTCTCCTCCGTCGTCTGCCGCGAGCTGGCCATCGACGCGCCCGCGCCCGATCTCGCCGAATGGTCGGACATGGTAGCGCGCATCAAATCGCGCGAGCACACCGTTAAAATCGGCCTTGTCGGCAAATATGTCCAGCTGCATGACGCCTATCTCTCCGTGGCCGAGGCACTGCGCCACGCGGGCTACGCGCTCGGCGCGGATGTGGACATCCAGTGGATCGACTCCGAGACGCTGAACGAGGGCAACTATCACGAGATCCTCTCGCAGGTGGACGGGATCATCGTGCCCGGCGGCTTCGGCGGGCGCGGCATCGACGGCATGATCCTCGCGGCGCGCTACGCCCGCGAGCACCGCGTCCCCTACTTCGGCATCTGCCTCGGTATGCAGATCGCGACGATCGAATTCGCGCGCGACGTCGCCGGGATCGCCGACGCGCACTCGTCCGAATTTGACGAGCAGTGCAAGCACAAGGTCATCGACTTCATGCCCGGCCAGAGCGACGACATCGACAAGGGCGGCACGCTCCGCCTCGGCGCCTACCCCTGCCGCATCCAGCCGGGAACCACTATGGCTCGCTGCTACGGCACGCTCGAAATTTCCGAGCGGCACCGGCACCGCTATGAGTTCAACAACGAGTTCCGCGACGTGCTGACCGGCGCGGGGCTGACGCTCTCCGGCCTGTCGCCGGACGGGCGGCTGGTTGAGACCGTGGAGCTGACGGAGCATCCGTTCTTCGTCGGCGTACAGTATCACCCCGAATTCAAATCGCGCCCGAACAAGGCGCATCCGCTCTTCCGCGGCTTCATCGCCGCGTCGCTCGCCGGACAAGGCGAGAACAATCTTTAACACCAAGGAGGTATCCCCATGGCACAGACTGTTTTGATCCTCGATTTCGGAGGACAGTACAAGGAGCTGATCGCGCGGCGCGTCCGCGAATGCAGCGTCTATTCGATCGTCAAGTCCGGTGATCTGACCGCCGAACAGGTCCAGGAGCTGAACCCCATCGGCATCATTCTGACCGGCGGGCCGAACAGCGTCTATCTGGAAGAGTCGCCGCACTGCGACAAGCGCATCTTTGAGCTTGGCATCCCGGTGCTCGGCATCTGCTATGGTGCGCAGCTGACGGCGTGGAGCCTCGGCGGGACGGTCGCACCGTGCGCGACGAGCGAATACGGCAAGACGGCGATGGAGGTCGACTCGGCCTGCGCGCTGTTCAAAGGTCTTTCCGCCCAGCAGATCGGCCTGATGAGCCACACCGACCAGATCACCGCCCTGCCGGCCGGCTTCACCTCTGCGGCGCACACGGCCTCCTGCCCGAACGCGGCGATGGCCTGCCCGGAGCGGAGGATCTACGCCGTGCAGTTCCACCCCGAGGTCGAGTCCACGCCGAACGGCACGCAGATCATCCGCAACTTCCTCTACGAAGTCTGCGGCGCGGCGGGCGACTATAACCTGAAGGATCTTGAGAAGCAGCTGATCCAGTCCGTGCGCGAGCAGGTCGGCAGCGCGCATGTGCTGCTGGCGCTGTCCGGCGGCGTGGACAGCTCGGTCTGCGCGGTGCTGCTCTCGAAGGCCATCCCCGGTCAGGTACACTGCATCTTCGTCGACCACGGCCTGATGCGCAAGAACGAGGGCGACGAGATCGAGCGCGCCTTCCGCAACACGGCCATCCATCTTGTCCGCGTCAACGCGGCGGAGCGCTTCCTCGCAGCGCTCAAGGGCGTCACAGATCCGGAGCAGAAACGCAAGATCATCGGCACGGAATTCGTCCGCGTCTTCGAAGAGGAATCCAAAAAGCTGCCGGACGTGAAATTCCTCGCCCAGGGCACGATCTATCCCGACGTCATCGAGTCCGGCGGGAGCAAGGCGGCCACCATCAAGAGCCATCACAACGTCGGCGGACTGCCGAAGGACATGCGCTTTGAGGGCGTGGTCGAGCCGCTGCGCGGCCTCTTCAAGGACGAGGTCCGCGCGCTGGGCCGTCAGCTCGGTCTGCCGCGCCGCTTTGTCGAGCGGCAGCCGTTCCCCGGCCCCGGCCTCGGCGTGCGCGTGCTGGGCGAACTCACGGCAGAAAAGGTCCGCATCCTGCAGGACGCCGACGCCATCTTCCGCGAGGAGGTCATCCGGCACCGCGTCCGCGCCGACCAGTATTTCGCCGTCCTGACCGGCATCCGCTCGGTCGGTGTCGTCGGCGATTTCCGAACCTATGACTATACGATCGCGCTGCGCGCCGTGCGCACGTCGGACTTCATGACGTGCGAATACGCGCCGATCTCGCACAATGTGCTCGGCATCGTGTCGTCCCGCATCGTCAACGAGGTCAAGGGCGCGGGCCGCGTCGTCTACGACATCACGGGAAAGCCCCCCGCGACCATCGAATGGGAGTGAGCTTCCCATCCCCCGCTTGCCGCAGCGGCATACGGATCTGACAAACACCGTCCTGCTGAATGAACGATTCAGCGGGACGGTGTCGCTTTTCCCTGTTGCGATCCGGCGCGTTTCGGTGTAAAATGGGGAACAAGCTCAGAACCACTGAAAGGAGACCCCGGAATGAAACGGATATGGATGATCTTGGTCCTGGCGCTGCTGATGACCGTCTCCTGCATTGCCTGCGCAGGATCCGCACAGCCGGAATCAGGTCCCGGCGAGACCGTGCAGGCGGAGCCGGAAGCGCCGCCGAAATATGAGGCGCCGGAATACGCATCATCGGCGGTAAATGAACTGTTTCAGCAGCTATTGGATGCGGGCTGTCCAACAAATTCCGCGGAGCAGGTCGGCGCATGGCTGGATGCACGCCCGGACTACATGGACACTGTGCAGGGAACATCCTGCGAGTACGCGGGCATGGAAAACGGCGTAGAACGGGTGCGCTTCCTGAAAACGGGCTGCGACCGCTTTTCTCGTTATGACGCGGCCGCTTCTGAGACGGTCGTCTACCAGCTCTGGCTCGTAGACGGTGAAGTTCGTGAGGGCGCGAGCGGCGTTCTGACACCGCTGAAGACGGAAGATCGCCTGGATGAAGACCATGAACTTGCGGGCTTTTACATAGGACAGCCGACGTGGGAGATCGATCTTAACACGCTGGACGGGTTTTACGCGGTCGAGGCCGCGCAGCTGACGGGCTTTGCAAGCCAATGCGGCTGGTGCGACAAGCAGTATTCAAACGGCCCCGTCACGCTCTGCTTCATTACGAGTGGGATGGAATATCTGGTGCACGTCCATGTGCAATCTGGAGATGCGGCATACATGGGCGTGCGGCTCGGGGACCGTGTGGACGATCTGATTGAAGCAGTGGAAAAGCAAAACGACATTCCAGGAGAGCATTGGATCATTTACCGCGAGAACTATGAGGCGATCAGCTATGGCTATGGCATCCAGTACGCAGAACAGGACAGCCGCATCACGGAGCTGAAACTGTTCGCATTTGTGTAAGGCAGTCAGCACGGCCCCAGATCTCAAACAAGATCTGGGGCCGTGCTGTTTTTATGCAAAAATGGCGGCGGTCTCTTGTCAGAGGCCGCCGCCGGTATGGAAAGGGATCATTGGTGAATGATGGTGCCGGTCTTGCCCGCGATGCCGTCGCGCGCCTTTTCCAGCAGCGTGATGAGGGCCTTGCGGCCGGGCTTCGACTCGGCAAATTTGACCGCCGCCTCGACCTTCGGCAGCATGGAGCCGGGGGCGAACTGGCCTTCGGCGATGTACCGTCTGGCCTCTTCCGGCGTCAGCTCATCGAGGCCGCGCTGGTCGGGCTTGCCGAAGTTGACGGCGACCTTTTCGACCGCGGTCAGGATGATGAGCATATCAGCATCGAGCTGCTCGGCCATGCACTCGGACGCGAAGTCCTTGTCGATGACGGCGGGCACGCCCTTCAGATGATATTGGCCCTCCCAGATGACCGGGATGCCGCCGCCGCCGGCTGCGATGACGGCATGGCCGTCGTTCATCAGGGCGCGGATGGTGGCAATTTCAATAATTTCGGTCGGCTTCGGGCTGGCGACGACCTGACGCCAACCGCGGCCCGCGTCCTCGGCCACGTCGATGCCCTTCTCGGCGGCGAGCTTCTTGGCCTCTTCCTCGGTCATGAACGCGCCGATGGGCTTCGTCGGATGCTGGAACGCGGGGTCTGTCGGGTCGACGGCGACCTGCGTCAGCACGGTCGCGACGTGGGTATGCGCGCCGCGGCGGCCGAGCTCTTCACCGATGACGTTCTGCAGATCATAGCCGATATAGCCCTGGCTCATGGCCACGCACATCGAAAGCGGCATGATGTCGCTCTTGGCCTCCTGCTTGTGGTAGGCGGCGAAGGCATTCTGGATCATGCCGACCTGCGGGCCGTTGCCGTGGGCGATGACGACCTCATGGCCGTCCTGAATGAGGTCCGCGATAGCCTTGGCCGTCACATGGACGGCGTCCATCTGCTCATGCAGATTCTTGCCGAGGGCGTTGCCGCCCAACGCAATGACGATACGTTTTCCCATATTGAAAATCCTCTTTTTCCGAATGATCGAATTTGAAAGCTCCCCCAGTCGCCTTCGGCGACAGCCCCCTCTTGATGGAGGGGGCCTTTGCTGCGGGTCTGAGGGAGCTCAATGCTATTTAGAAATTCTTTCTCTTGTCGTCGGCGGCGTCCAGCTCCATCAGGGCCTTGACCGGATCCTTGACCTGGGCCAGGAAGATCATCGCGGCGATGATGTACGGCTTGTAGGAGGCCTGCTTGTAGAGCGGCACGAGGTAACGGTCGAACACGGAGTTGTCGACCTCGCCCTCCGGGCAGGAAAGACCGGAGATGTCGGCGGGCAGGCAGTGCAGATACAGGGCCTTGCCGTCCTTCGTGAGCTTCATCATCTCTTCGGAGCAGGTCCAGTCCTTATGCTGCGCGTTCTGCGCAAGGAGCTCCTTCTCGAGCTCGTCGATGCCCTTCTGGTCGCCCTTGACATAGAGCTCAGAGCGCTTTTCCATCGCCTTGAACGGCGCCCAGGACTTTGGATAGACAATGTCGGCGTCCTTGAAGGCCTCGGCCATGGAGTTGGTCTTGTGGAACTTGGAGCCGTACTTCTCGCAGTTCTTGCGGGCGATCTCCTCGACCTCGGGGAACACGTCGTATCCTTCCGGATGGGCCAGCGTGACGTCCATGCCGAAGCGGGTGAACAGGCCGATGACGCCCTGCGGGACGGACAGCGGCTTGCCGTAGCTGGGGCTGTAGGCCCAGGTCATGGCGACCTTCTTGCCCTTGAGGTTCTCCACGCCGCCGAAATAGTGGATGACGTGCAGCATATCGGCCATGCACTGCGTCGGATGGTCGACGTCGCACTGCAGGTTGACGAGCGTCGGGCGCTGCTCGAGAATGCCGTCACGGTAGCCTTCTTCGAGGGCGTCCATGAACGTCTTCTGATACTCGTGGCCCTGATGGATGTACATATCGTCGCGGATGCCGATGACATCGGCCATGAAGGAGACCATGTTGGCGGTCTCACGGACGGTCTCGCCGTGGGCGATCTGGGACTTCTTCTCGTCGAGGTCCTGCGTGGTCAGGCCAAGGAAGTTGCACGCGGACGCGAAGGAGAAGCGGGTACGGGTGGAGTTGTCGCGGAAGATGGAGATGCCGAGGCCGGAGTTGAAGACCTTGGTGGACTTGTTGCGCTCACGCAGGTCGCGCAGGGCGTCGGCCACGGTGAAGACCGCGTCGATCTCGTCGTCGGTTTTGTCCCAGGTCCAATAGAAGTCGGTCTTGTACATATTGTTGATGCGGAGCGTCTCAAGATGTCTCGCAAGTTCTACAGCTTTGCTCATAATATTTTTTCTCTCCTTAGATGTATTTTATGATGATGCGGGCGGACAGGGTCGTCTGCCCATGCAAAGGGTCCGTGTGGATGGGCGGACGGAATCGTCCGCCCAATTTGTTCGCCTTTACTTAATATCGTTACCAGTTAACTCCTGACGGAAGCTCGTGGCGGAGCCGTCCTTGTTCTCGGGCTTGTAGAGCATCGGAACGGCGGCATAGAGCGCGGCACAGGTGACGAGGTCCTGCTTCCAGGTGATCTCGTTCGGCGCATGGGCCTGAGACTCGGCGCCGGGGCCGAAGCCGACGCACGGGATGCCGTAGCGGCCCTGGATGGAGACGCCGTTGGTGGAGAAGGTCCACTTGTCGGTCAGCGGGCGGCCTTCGCGCTTTTCTCTCGCGGTCTCGTCGGCCCACAGTCTCTTGTCGCCCCAGAGCGCATGGTGCGCGTCGATGAGGGCCTGCACGTGCGGCGCAGATTCCTTGTTGATCCAGGTCGGGAAGAAGCACTCGGTCTCATAGACGTGGCCGGTCCACGCGGGACGGTCGTACATGTACATGGAGACCTTGACGTCCTTCGCGTACTTCTTGCAGGCGGGCAGATCCTCGATCTCCTTCAGGCAGGACTTGTAGGTCTCGCCGGCGGTCATGCGGCGGTCGATGGAGATGGAGCAGGAGTCGGCGACGGCGCAGCGGCTCGGGCTGGTGTAGAAGATCTGGCTGGTGGTGCAGGTGCCGCGGCCGAGGAAACGGGCATCTTCCCAGTGCTCGGGGTTGTACTTCGGGTCGAGCATCTTGACGAGGCCCTTGATCTCCTTGTCGTCGCCCGCGTCGTTCTCGTTGAGGTCGCGCACGTTCAGGATGACTTCCGCCATCTTGTGGATCGCGTTGTCGCCGCGCTCCGGCGCGGAGCCGTGGCAGGAAACACCGTGCATGTCGACGCGGATCTCCATACGGCCGCGGTGGCCGCGATAGATGCCGCCGTCGGTCGGCTCGGTGGAGATGACGAACTCGATCTTGCTGCGCGCATCTTCCGGACCGTTAAAATATTCATTGACGATGGACTGCCAGCACATGCCGTCGCAGTCCTCTTCCTGCACGGAGCCGACAACCATGATCTTGTAGCCCGCGGGGATGAGGCCCTGTTCCTTCATGATCTTCGCGCCATACGCGGCAGCCGCCATGCCGCCCTCCTGGTCAGAGCCGCCGCGGCCATAGATGATGTCGTCGGTCTCATAGCCCTCGTAGGGGTCGTTCGTCCAGTTTTCGCGGTTGCCGATGCCGACGGTGTCGATGTGGGAGTCGATGGCGATGATCTTCTCGCCCTCGCCCATCCAGCCAATGACGTTGCCGAGCTTGTCGAATTCGACCTTGTCATAGCCGAGCTTCTTCATTTCCTCGGCGATGCGCTTGACGACGCCCTCTTCTTCACAGGACTCCGACGGGATCCGGATCATGTCCCGAAGGAACTTTGCCATGTCGGCCTTGTAGCCTTCCGCTGCTTTTTTAATCTGTTCATAATTCATAAACCTGCACCCTCCCGGCTTTTCATTATGTTCATATTGACTGCAAATCGCAGTTTCTGACTCCATCATACCACAACTTGTGCAGTTGTCAAACAAAATTTTTGCCAACCTGAATTTTTTTCAGAAAAGGCATTGATTTCTGCAAAAACTGTGATATGATGGAATCACTGAGAAACACAGAATCGGGTTCACTTGGAGGTGTTATATGCTGAGTCAACAGAGCATGGATGCGCTGAAGCAGATCGCAAAGGGCATCGCATTACAGTTCGGGCCGAACTGCGAAGTCGTCATCCATGAAATTTCGGACAAGAGTGCCTATTCCTCCATCGTCGCCATCGAAAACGGTCACGTGACCGGGCGAAAGGTGGGCGACGGGCCGTCGCACGTGGTGCTGGAGCAGCTGGGCCACGAGGACGACAGCGTGCGGGATCAGTTCGGCTATCTCACACGCACCAAAGACGGCAAGATCTTAAAATCCACGTCCGTCTATATCCGGGACGCGTCGGGCCGTGTGGCCGCGATCCTTGGCATCAACTATGATATTTCGATGATGCAGATGCTCGACAGCGCGCTGCACGCATTCATCACGCCGGACCAGCCGGAGCCGAAGGAGCCGGAGCGCATCACGCTCAATGTGGCCGACCTGCTCGACGATCTCATCCGGCAGGCCGACGAGCTTGTCGGAAAGCCCGTGGCCCTGATGACCAAGGACGACAAGGTCAAGGCCATCCGCTATCTCAACAGCACCGGCGCGCTGCTCATCACAAAATCCGGCGATAAGATCGCCAAACATTTCAGTATTTCCAAGTACACGCTGTATTCTTATTTAGACACAAGTAAAACAGGAGGAGCTTGACAATGGGTAAAATCGATCTGAGCATCAACAAAGAGGGCCTTGCGCATAATATCAAGAAGGCCAAGGAAAACGGCATCATCATCCCGACCATCGCGGAGATGCAGCATCCGGAGACCATCCCCGAAAAGATCCAGGAGAAGCTGAAATCCGTCGGCATGTGGGACGTGAACCCGCTGAACCTGTTCCGCATCACGTGGAAGAACCAGCCCAAGGTCGAGGGCGCGCTGTTCCAGGCTGTCCCGAACTACGTTGAGATCCCGTCCGTTCTGTCCGGTGTGCCCTGCCGCATCATCGCGATGGCCGGCAAGTGGTTCCCCACCGGCTGCCATAAGGTCGGCGCTTCGTTCGGCTGCCTCGCCCCGAGACTTGTCACCGGCCAGTTCGACGTCGACAAGCATAAGGCCGTCTGGCCCTCCACCGGCAACTATTGCCGCGGCGGCGCGTTCAACTCCCGCCTGCTCGGCGCGCAGGGCGTTGCCATTCTCCCGGCCGAGATGAGCCAGGAGCGCTTTGACTGGCTGCACTCCATCGGCGCGGAAGTCATCGCCACCCCGGGCTGCGAGTCCAACGTCAAGGAGATCTTCGACAAGACCAACGAGCTCAAGCATGATCCGCAGTACATGATCTTCAACCAGTTCGAAGAGATGGGCAACCCGCTGTGGCACTACAATGTCACCGGCAACGCGCTGGCCGACCTCTATGAGGCTGTCAAGCGCCCGGGCGACCGCTTTGCAGGCGCCTGCTTCACCTCCGGTTCCGCCGGCACCATGTCCTCCGGCGACCGCCTGAAGGAGCTCTATCCGGGCCTGAAGCTCGGCGTTGGTGAAGCCCTCCAGTGCCCGACCATCCTCGAGAACGGTTTCGGCGGCCACCGTATCGAAGGCATCGGCGACAAGCACATTCCCTGGATTCACAATGTGAAGAACACCGACATGGTCATCGACATCGACGATGAAGACTCCCAGCGTCTGCTCCGCCTGTTCAACACCAAGGACGGCCAGGCCTACCTCAAGGAAGAGCTCGGTCTTGACGACGAGCTGATTGAGAAGCTGACGTGGCTCGGCATCTCCGGCATCGCGAACGTCCTGTGCTGCATCAAGATGGCGAAGTATTATGAGCTGACCGAGCACGACGTCGTCGGCACCGTCCTGACCGACTCCGCCGTCATGTACGGCAGCCGCATCGAGGAGCTGAACCAGATGCACGGCGCGTACAACCGCAACGAGGCTGTCCTCGACCACAACATCCATATCCTCGGCCTGAAGACCGACAGCATGATGGAGCTGAACTATGTGCAGCGCAAGCGCGTCCACAACCTGAAGTACTACACCTGGGTCGAGCAGCAGGGCAAGACCAGCGAAGAGCTCAACGCCCTCTGGTACGACGTGGAAGGCACGTGGGACGCCGTCCATGCCCAGGCAAAGGACCTCGACGCCCTCATCAACGAGTTCAACGAAGAGACCGGTTTGCTCAAGAACCTGTAAAATATCGTCCAACCAACAGTAACGGGGGTGGGCTTTCGCCCCACCCCCGCTTTTTCTGATATGAACTCTCGAAAATCGCTGCGATTGACCGGATATGACTATGGCCAAAGCGGAGGCTACTTCATTACAATCTGTACAAAAGAACGCCGCCCGTGTCTCTCCCTTGTTGTAGGGGCCGATGCCCTCATCGGCCCGCACGTACAACTGACGGATTGGGGGCAGATCGTTGAACGGTATATCCAGACCATACCTGGAATTGACAAATACGTCATCATGCCGAATCATGTCCACATGATCCTTCGCATATCACAGAATGGGCCGATGAGGGCATCGGCCCCTACGCAAACCTTGTCAGATCGCATTCGCTCTTTTAAAAAACTCGCTTTCCAGCAGATCGGCACCGCCATTTGGCAGCGTTCCTTTTTTGATCATGTGATCCGCTGTGAAGAAGAATATCGCCGGATCTGGCAATACATCGATGACAATCCCGCCAAGTGGGCGGAAGATGAATACTATTCTGCGGAATAAGGAGCACATATTATGCTGAAAAATGTCAAATGCGCCCGCTGCGTCAAATGCGGGAAGGAATACGAGGCCGTGCCGGATCTGACCAACTGCTCCTGCGGCGGCATTCTCGACATCATCTACGACTATGACTACATCAAGAAAAATCTGACCAAAGAAAAACTCAAGAGCCGTCCGAACACCATGTGGCGCTATCGCGAGCTGCTGCCGGTGGAAGAAACGACGCCCGACACGCCGCTGCGCGTCGGCTGGAGTCCGCTGTATGAGGAAGACCGCCTGGCCAAGCTGCTCGGCCTGAAAAAGCTTTGGGTCAAGGATGACGGCCAGAACCCCACCGCATCGCTCAAGGACCGCGCCAGCGCGATGGCTGTCGCCAAGGCGGGCGAGGCAGGCGCAAAGATCATCGCCTGCTCCTCGACCGGCAACGCCGCCTCCTCCCTCGCGGGCAATGCCGCTGCCGCGGGCTTCCGCACGTTCATCTTCGTGCCGGAGCGCGCGCCGAAGGGCAAGGTCGCGCAGCTGATGACGTTCGGCGCGAATGTCATCTCCGTCAAGGGCAACTACGAAGAGACCTTCGAACTCTCGAAAAAGGCCATCGACAAATGGGGCTGGTACAACCGCAACGCGGCCATCAACCCGTACCTCTCCGAGGGCAAGAAGACCGTCTCGCTTGAGATCGCGGAACAGCTCGACTGGAACATGCCAGACTATCTCGCCATCTCCGTCGGCGACGGCTGCACGATCGCGGGCGTCTGGAAGGGCCTGAAGGATCTCTACGCCATTGGCTTCATCGACAGGCTCCCGCGCCTGATCTCCGCGCAGGCCGAGGGCTGCCACCCGATCAACCGCGCGATCGCCGAGAACAAGCCGTGGGAGCCGATGGAAGAGAACACCCTGGCCGACTCCATCGCCGTCGGCGTGCCGCGCAACGCCGATAAGGCGCTCATGGCCATCCGCGAATCGAACGGCATCGTCGTCAACGTGACCGACGAGGAGATCATGGCCGCGCAGAAGCTGCTCGGCACCACCTGCGGCGTCTTCGGCGAGCCCGCCGGCGTCACCGGTACCGCCGCCGTCAAGAAGCTCTGTGAGCAGGGCATCCTCGGTGCGAACGACACGGTCGTCTCCGTCGTCACCGGCAACGGCCTGAAGGACGTGGCGAACGCCATCAAGTTCTGCGGCGACCCGATGCACCTGCCGAACGACCTCGACGAGCTGGTCGAGGAATTCGACAAGCGCGGCATCTCTGTGGAATAAATCAAAAACCAAAGCACCCCGCGGACCTTCAAAGCACCCCGCAGACAAAGTCTGCGGGGTGCTTTAGGCTGTCGCAAAACTATGAAACGCAGTTTCGTGCATGAGCCGCTGGGGAAGAGCGAAGGGGACAAAGAGTCCCCTTCGCGTTCAATCAAGCAGCTTTCTGAACTTTTCAAAGTTCAGAAAGCTGGACAGCAGCGGAGCGAAAAGTCTATTCGCTCCGCTGGCGGGGTGCTTGTGTTTCGGCGCAGTGTTTGCTATAATGAGCGCAAAATAAACGCAAGAGGTATTGACCATGGATCGGGAAACATTTCAGACTTGGACATCCGACCGCATCCGCCTGCTCGACGGCGCGACCGGCAGCAATCTGCGCGCGGCGGGCATGCCCGCAGGCGTATGCAGCGAGGATTGGATCCGTTCGCATCCGGAAACGCTGCAAACCCTCCAGCGAGCCTATGTGGACGCGGGCAGCGAGATCATCCTCGCACCGACCTTCGGCGCGAACCGCGTCCTGCTGGCCACGCGCTCCAGATCGGCAGCGGCGACCGCAAGCTGCTCCTCACCGCA
>JABLTR010080675.1_pt1 | contig 15970 bp, 14 predicted proteins | sample 7160071 | NCBI WGS metagenome assembly JABLTR01 (sample SAMN14651230, study PRJNA627086) | human gut metagenome | isolation source: feces | host: Homo sapiens
ACAGCTTTTGTCAACATCTTTTTTCGACTTTTTTTCGTCCTTTCTCAGAACGCTCTGCCGTGACAGCTCGTTTATATTACCAAATTTAACTTGCCCTGTCAACATGTTTTTTGCTTTTTATTTTCTTTCTTTTCACCTTCATTCGATATAAGTCATAAAAGCCGTTCCAGAGCCTGCATTTTCACCATCTGTACCCAATATCAGATATTTATCCCCGCTATACCATTCTACCACGTCATATACCGCTCCCTTCCTGTCTGTAAGCGTTGCCGCAGACACAGGATGCTCCGTCGTCATGAGGGGAATGATTCCTCTATGGTATTCCGCGGCCTCCAGGGAATACGCCCTTATGTCGACGCCCGATTCCTCAAAGGCTCTCAGGCTCTGACTATTATACACATTGAGGCCATGAGCGCCGTACATCTTCACGCCTCTTTGACGGAAAGGTTCTATCCATTGAGGGTTTCCTATCATTATTCCCGTTTCTTTTACCGCTTCGATTATATTGTCGAAGTTGTCTTCTATATATGTGTCTTCCTTCCCCTTGCTCACCTCTAATATATAGGGCACTGTTCTCCCACTGTCGCCGACAGCATCTTCCAGCCTCCGCCTCAGCTTCTTCTCCATATAAAGTTCCAAAGGTATGCATACCAGCACATCACCTTCCCGTCCGGCTGCGACTTCTCTAACCATCCTCCCGATACGCTCGGTCTGTTCCGCCATTTCTCTGCGGTATATGTACAGCCCGCGGCAACTCGCCCCCTTCTCTTCCATAAGACTTTCATCACCCAGTTTTTCCCCGGAAGCTATGCCGGAAAGTCTTTCATCCGAAAGAGCCTTCCTCCCCGCCCATGCCCGGCGCCGTTCGATCAGCAATCTATCAGCCGCTTCTCGCCTCATCCTGTTTATTTCCGATACAGGTACCGCTATATCGCTGTCCATGGCAATAACTGTAGATACCGGCCGGAAAATCGTAGCCCCCAGCTTTTCCAACTGCCTCCTTACCCTCTCTTCATCCAGAGGTTTGTTTCTCGCCGACTCGGCTTTGACCTCCCCTGTTACTGAAACAGCATATCTTTTCGTCCTCATTTTCAGCACCGGATATTCGTCTTTTTTCGCCGTGAAGCTCATCTCTACCGATATCTTCCTGCGAAAATCGTTCTCGTAAGACTTCTCCGCTTCATCCAGCAATCGGCGGTCAGTGACCTTATACACTTTATCTCCTATATCCACCCGGCCTTTTATATCACCGATGCGTATATCGTTCCCCGCCATTTCCTTTATATATGTTATTACGTTTCCTGTGACCTTTCTCCCTCTTATCTCTATGCCGTCTCCCATGGAAATCCTCTTCTCGCTTCCGCAGGCGTATGTCTGCCGCCCCGTTCGGGTTTTCGATATATCCCTCCCTTCAAGCTCCACATCTACCAGCGTGCTGCCTTTTTTTATCCCAACTACCTTTCCCATATATACTCCCTGGTTCTTTGGGCTTTCTCCGGACAGCAAACCTGCTCCCGGATTTCCTTCCATATATCCGCTGCTGGATCCGCCCCGGTTGAAGATCGCCAAAAGTCTGTCCATATCTTCCCGGCTGACATCCGCCCTTCCGCATTCCCTGTATATATCCAGATACTTCCTATATAATCCGGTAACTACAGCCACGTATTGAGGTGATTTGAGGCGTCCTTCTATCTTGAGAGAATCGACGCCGGCTTCACATATCTCCGGCAATATGTCCAGCGTACACATATCCTTTGGACTGAGAAAATACCCACGCCTTCCCGTTTCATCAACGTATGGCAGTCTGCAGGGCTGAGCACACGTCCCTCTGTTGCCGCTCCTCCCATTACCTCCGCCTATGGCTCTGCTCATATGGCACTGTCCTGAATAACACATGCACATAGCTCCATGTACAAAGACCTCTATCTGACATCTCCCGCCTCCCGCGTCCTCATCATGGCATACATCTGTCAGTTCTTTGATTTCCGCCAGGGTCAGTTCTCTGGCCGGAACTATCCGGCTAAACCCTGACTGTTTCGCCCAGATAGCTCCTCTGCCGTTATATATGGTTCCCTGGGTGGACATATGCATATCCATATCCGGCAGATATGTCCTTACAAGACGTGAAAGGCCCACATCCTGAAGTATGACCGCGTCAGCCCCGGCTCCATACAGAAAATTCACGTATGAAAAGGCATCTCGCAGTTCACTATCCTTTATGAGGGTGTTGATAGTCACGTAAACGCGGACATTTCTGTCATGGGCGTACTCTATGGCCCTCTCCATGTCCTCTTTCGTGAAGTTTTCCGCCTTTATCCTGGCATTGAACAATGGTCCTCCCATGTAAATCGCGTCAGCTCCATTTTGCACGGCGGCCCTGAGCTGCTGCCACCCTCCTACAGGTGCCAGAAGCTCTGGGATATTTACGTCTCTCACTTGTATTTCTCCTTTCGTCCGGACGCCATGGGCTGCCCGGCCCTACAGGGTTTATTATTGATTGCTCGACTATATTAGTATATAATGATTTCATACTGGAGGGAAGAGTATGAACAGATTAAAAGAACTGCTGAAAGACAAAACCTTTACGAGAGGAAGCATATTCATCGTATTCAATGCAGCGCTGCTCTGCATTCTCTTTTTCATAATCAGGGATATCGGCAGCATCGCTTCCACCCTTTACGGATGGCTTCGTACATTGCTGGATGCCTTTTGGCCCCTCATACTTGGCCTCATTCTCGCCTATCTGCTCAATCCTCTCTCCGAACTGATAGATTCCAAGCTGATGGAACGGTTAATAAAGCTGCCGGAGGATCCATTGAAGGCGGAAAAGCGCAGGAACCTCCGTCATCTGTTAAGTGTCATACTCACTTTCCTCATTGCCATCGCTGCTGTTATTGCCATAATCCTGGGCTTCGCGGTGATGATAATAGGAAACATAAACTTTTCGGATCTGCCCAGCACATTCTCCGACTTCATGAGGGGGATACTGAACTACGAATCCACATTCAAAAACTGGATCACCACCAATATACCGGAAAGCATGCTTTCCGAACGCCTGACGGATCTGACCAGCACCGTCATGACATGGATAAGCGACAACATAAGCGCATCGTCTGTCATATCCTTTTTCACCAGCATAAGCGGCAGCATTGTCGACGTCGTGGTCGGCATCATCGTCAGCATTTACCTGATGAAGGACAAGCAGTTTTTCCTGGGGCTCTGGAGAAAGTTTCTCCACCTGACCCTTCCACAGAAGCGCCACGCTGTCCTCACCGAAGCTCTCAGCGAGATCAATACAGTCTTTTCAAAATTCATAAGAGGCGCGTTGCTTGATGCTTTGATAATCGCTATATTGGCATCTATAGGTCTTTCCATCATGGGTCTGGAAGGCTCGGTCTTCATCGGCATATTTGCCGGTATCGCCAACGTCATCCCTTACTTCGGTCCTGTGATAGGTATGATACCCGCTTTCCTCATGGGCTTGTGCACAGATGGTTTCTGGAGCGGCGCTCTGGCAGTGATAATTCTTCTGGTGATACAGCAGATAGACTGCAACTTCATATATCCTAAGATAGTAGGGACATCGACGGGCCTCCACCCTCTCATGGTGCTGCTGGCCGTCAGCGTCTTCGGATATTTCGGCGGGATCCTGGGAATGCTGCTGGCAGTGCCAATAGCAGGTATAATACAAGTGTTCGTTGTCAAGTGGGCGGAAAACCGGGAGATCAGGATCAAAAAATCCGTCGGCCCGGATGCCCCCAATGCGACAGGCGATACCGCCACATCTGACAGCAGAGACAATAAAGACGATCGACAAATGTGAAGTGATCGTTCGCTAAGCAATGGACGATAACTCTCATATGAAAAAGCGATAAGTAAAATACCACTAAAACAGGGAGGTCGAAAAAATCGAACTCCCTTTCTTATTCTGTTCAGCTTCTTCTCTGGAAAGTCTTTCAGATCCATCAGCAAGCGCTTTCTTGCCTCCCTATTCCTTCCACGCCTTTCTCACGGCCTCAGCCACGATGTCAGCAGCTCCAGGATAAAAAGCGCTCGGGATTATGTAATCAGCTGTCAGTTCTTCGTCCTTTATTATCTCCGCCAACGCGAAAGCAGCGGCGGTTTTCATCTCTTCCGTTATCCTTTTGGCTCTGGCCGCTAGCGCTCCCTTGAAGAGCCCCGGAAAAATCAGTACGTTATTTATCTGGTTAGGATAATCCGACCTTCCTGTGCCTATTACTGCCGCGCCGGCTTCTCTGGCAAGATCCGGAAGTATCTCGGGCTCCGGATTAGCCATGGCAAAAATTATCGCATCCTTGTTCATCGATCTTACCATATCCTGAGTCAGCACCTTTGCCGCCGAAACCCCTATGAAGAGCTCCCTTCCCTTCACTGCGTCTGTCAGGCTGCCGGAGATCTGTTCCTCGTTGGTGACTGCCGCCAGACGCTTCTTGGCTTCATTCAGATCGCCTCTGTCTCTGGTCAGTATCCCTTTGCTGTCACATGCCACGATATCTTTTATCCCCAGGTTCATGAGCATCTTGGCAATAGCCGTTCCCGCCGCCCCTGCGCCGTTGATGACAGCCTTCATAGAGCCCAATTCTCTTTTCGTCAGCTTAGCCGCATTTATTACTGCCGCCGACACAACCACGGCTGTCCCATGCTGATCGTCATGAAATACGGGTATATCCACCTGTGCTTGCAGCTTTTCCTCTATCTCAAAGCATCTGGGAGCAGAAATATCCTCCAGATTTATACCTCCCAGCGTAGGAGCTATATTCTTCACGATATTTACGATCTCATCCACATCCTGAGTCTCAAGACAAACCGGGAATGCGTCTATCCCCGCAAATTCCTTGAAGAGCAATGACTTGCCATCCATCACCGGGATGGACGCGAGTCCGCCTATATTACCCAGGCCCAGCACCGCCGAGCCGTCTGATACTACCGCTACGATATTGGATTTATTGGTATATCTGTAGACATCGTCAGGATTCTCATATATCTTCCTGCAAGGTTCGGCAACGCCTGGTGTATACGCAGTTGAAAGATCGTCAGTATTCTCAACTCTTACCTTGCTCGCTACAGCCATCTTCCCTTTATGTTTTTCATGCATCTCCAAGGATGCCTTATAATAATCCATCCAATCACCTCTATTTCTTTTTCCAGGAGCTCTTGAGACCGACGATCTTATTGAAGACTTTCTCTTCATCCGTCGTGAGCTTCTCATCTGCTATATAATATCCCTTTCTGAAAAACTGGAATCGCTCTCCCGGCCTGGCCTCTGCCACGGAAGGCTCCGCATATGCCACCGTCTCCGAAAGAGAGTCGGGATTGAGCCGCTGAGATCCATCCTCCTCATCCAGCATCAGATAGTCATAATTCCTTATCCTTATCTTAACAGCGGTCCTGGCGTCCACCCAGTGTATCGTCCCCTTGACCTTACGGCCTTCGAACCCGCTGCCGCTCCTGGTCTGAGGATCATATGTGCACCGCAGCTCCTTTATGGAACCATCTCCATTCTTAATAACTTCCTCGCATCTGATGAAGTAGGCGCCCTTGAACCTGACCTCGTTTCCCGGAAAAAGCCTGAAATACTTCTTCACCGGCACTTCCATGAAGTCATCGCCATCCACATACAATTCGCGGCTGAAAGGCACACTCCTGTTGCCCATCTCCGGCACTTCCCTGTTGTTCTCTATCTCCATCTCCTCGGTTTTGTCTTCAGGGTAATTGGTTATCACGACTTTGATAGGGTTCTCCACCACATTTCTGTTTTCCACCTTCTGCTTCAGATCTTCTCTGACGCAGTGCTCCAAAAGACCTATGTCCACCGTGCTGTTCGCTTTGGACACGCCTATCCTCTCACAAAAATCCCGTACGGCTTCCGGCGTATATCCTCTCCGCCTTATACCGGCGATGGTCGGCATCCTCGGATCGTCCCATCCTTCCACAGTACCATCATCTACCATTCTTTTTAAATATCGTTTACTCATCACTGTATTAGTCAGGTTGAGTCGGGCGAACTCTATCTGCTGCGGCGGTTCCGGCCATTTGCCCACTTCCCGCAGCACCCAGTCATAGAGAGGTCTATGATCTTCGAATTCCAACGTACAGATAGAATGAGTTATACCTTCGATAGCATCTTCGATAGGATGAGCAAAATCGTACATCGGATAGATGCACCATTTGTCGCCTGTGTTGTGATGCTCCGCATGAGCTATCCTGTAGATGACTGGATCGCGCATGTTTATGTTAGGCGAAGCCATATCTATTTTCGCTCTGAGCACTTTCTCACCGTCGCTGTACTTCCCTTCTCTCATTTCCTCGAAAAGCTTCAGGTTTTCCTCGACAGACCTTTCACGATATGGGCTTTCCCTTCCCGGTTCCTTCAAAGTCCCTCTGTATTCCCTTATCTGATCGGCGTTGAGATCGCAGACATATGCTTTGCCTTTTTCTATCAGAGCAACAGCACATCGATACATTTCATCGAAATAATCGGAAGCCCAGAGCCTTTCATCCCACTTGAACCCCAGCCATCTTACATCTTCTTCTATTGAATCCACGTACTCCGTATCCTCTTTTACAGGATTGGTATCGTCATATCGCAGATTGCACTTACCGTGATATTTCTCGGCAGTAGTGAAATTGAGGCATATGGACTTAGCATGTCCTATGTGGAGATATCCGTTCGGCTCCGGCGGGAACCTCGTATGCACCTTGTCTCCATACTTATGAGCTTCCAGGTCCTTGTCGATCATATTATGAATAAAATTGTTGCTTTCCAGTCTGTCTGCCATCTCGTTTCCTCCTAAACGTTTTTACGCTTTATTATATCCCATCTGTGCTTGTAAATGCAACGGCTTATGCAATTAAAAAGGCGCGGTACAGCTCCGCGCCTTTTTCACGGTGAAACATCACCTTTTTTATCTTTCAACGATCATCGTCGTTCCCTGTCCGCCGCCGATGCAGAGAGTAGCGAGACCTGTCTTGGAATCTCTCTTGATCATCTCATAAATCAGCGTAACGAGGATCCTGGCACCGGAAGCTCCAATAGGATGTCCCAGAGCGATAGCTCCACCGTTCACATTGAGCTTTTCAGGGTCAAATCCCAGATCCTTGCCTACTGCTACGGACTGTGCCGCAAACGCTTCATTAGCTTCGATAAGATCGATGTCATCTATAGTCATTCCAGCCTTATCGAGAGCCTTCTGGCAAGCGGAGATAGGTCCGATACCCATGATAGCAGGATCTACGCCTGCGGATGCATATGACTTGATAGTGCAGAGAGGCTTGATCCCCAGCTCGTCAGCTTTTTCCTTGGACATAACGATGAGGGCCGCAGCAGCGTCGTTTATACCGGAAGCATTAGCCGCTGTTACTATACCATCCTTCTTGAAGGCTGGTCTCAGTTTAGCAATGCTCTCAGGTGTTACGCCGTCCTTTGGATATTCATCAGTGTCGAATACGATAGGATCGCCTTTTCTCTGAGGTACTTCTACAGGAACGATCTCGTCCTTGAATCTGCCCGATTTTACCGCAGCAACTGCCTTCTGCTGTGACTTGGCAGCAAACTCATCCAGTTCTTCCCTGGTGAGGCCCCACTGCTCAGCTACGTTTTCGGCAGTTATACCCATGTGGTAATTGTTGAACGCGCAAGTCAAACCATCGTTTGTCATCATGTCGATGATCTTATTGTCGTTCATCCTCGCTCCCCATCTTGCTGTAGGGATAGCGTAGCCTGTTGCCGACATATTCTCAGTTCCGCCTGCTACGATGATATCAGCGTCGCCTGCTTTGATCATCTGAGCTGCCAGAGACACTGTTCTCAGACCGGAGCCGCATACTTTGTTCAGAGTCATTGCAGGAACTTCCTTAGGGATTCCCGCATCCATAGCTGCCTGTCTTGCGACGTTCTGTCCGAGACCTCCCTGGAGAACACATCCGTATACCACTTCATCTATGGTTGCCGGATCGATTCCCGCTCTCTTGATGGCCTCTTTAATGGCAATCGCTCCGAGGGTCCTGGCTGAAGTGTTCTTCAGAGTTCCTCCGAAGCTTCCGATCGGTGTTCTCACTGCACTCGCAATTACAACATCTCTCATAATGAATTTCCTCCTTTTCATTCATTGGTTATTTATTTAAATAAAATATATTTACATATATTTTTATTTAAAGCCTATTCAAATGTCCCTATATACTTTTCCAATAACTCCACAGGCTTATAAGACAGTTTTGATTTTCTCAGGTTCTCAATGTCCATATCCTCTTCCCTGTTGAGATATTCAGCTCTGGAAGAGATATGCCTGCAAAACTCGTTGAGCATCAACTGATAAAGGCCTCTGAAATCGGTGTTGGCTTTTTCCACATGCTCGGTAACGGTATCGCTTCCCAGCATCCCGCCTACGGCAACCGCCTCTATGTTTCCTTCTATCAGTATCGCTCCTCCGATGTAGCCCACCTTCTCCAGATTCCTGAAAACGTCCTCCATGGCCTCTTCTTCCATCACCAGAAGTTCCATCTCGTGAGGAGGTATCTCTTTTTTTCTATTGAAATCCGATATGAATTTCATGACCTCATCGGCCATATCCGATGTCAGCTCTGCATATTGATACTGATACGTTTTCTTGAAATAATTCAAATGATTCTTCTTGCTGTGGTACGCTCTGCCTTTGAGCTCCACCAGATCCTGTACCCTGTAGATATAGTCGTAGTTGGGCCTGTCATCCTCAAAGTTTATCTCCGGACACGCTTCCTTTATTATATCAAGCATGTGAACCGGCACCAATCTGAGGCTGAAGGGATACCCTTTGTCCTCAAACATCTCTTTGCACTTCAGTATCGTCTCCCGCAGTGATTTGCTGTCGTACCCTCCTGTTCTCGTAAGAGGCGGGAACATGAAAGGCAGCTCGATCCCCTCCTCCAGCTCCAGGTGGCTGACTCCGCTGAGACACATGTAGTCGCCTACGATTTCCCAGCTGAACTGATTTATATCACGCCACATATAGAGGGATGTAAAAGAAAGTCCTGACGTTCTGTACTCATATCCGTTCAGATACTCCTCGATGATCCCCCTGTTTTCAATGGATATTCTGTTGTCAAACATATACATTATTCTATTCCCTCTTCCCGATTTTCACCTGGCTCATTTCACGATAGCTGAAATATCTTTGAAACCATCGGCTTTGGAATCTCTCAGTATTTCATAAAGTACAGCCTCATATGTGGTGATGATCGCGCCGGCTTCTCCCATCCTGGTGATACTCCACAGCTTGTCATTCTCATTTCGCGATGCCACGCAATCAGCGACCAGATATACGTTATAGCCTTCCTCTATCAGCTGAAGCACCGTCTGCTGGACGCAGATATGAGCCTCTATACCGCAGACCACGATATTCTTTTTTCCCGACTCCTTTATCCTGGACGCGAATTCCTCATTGGCCATGCAGCCGAAGGTATTCTTTTCCACATGCCGGAAATCTCCCAACGCCTCCGCTACCGAAGGTATAGTTTCTCCCAGCCCCTTCGTGTACTGCTGTGTAACGATGGTCGGTATCCCCAGCACCTTCATTCCCTTTATGAGTCTGACGGATTTATCCTCCAGCGTCTCCCTGTCGCTCATGGCAGGAACCAGTTTTTCCTGAAGATCTATAACTACGAAAGCCGTATCATTTCTCGTAAGCAATCCCATTATCCTATCCTCCATTTCTTTATCTCCTCTACCATCTCATACGCGGTGAGGTCACGATGTATCGGTGTGATGCTGGCATATCCATCCTGTATCGCGATGACATCTATCGAACCGGGAAGCCCTTCATAGACCACCGGTTCTCCGTTATAACGGTATCCTTTCGTTCCGTCACCCATGTCGACAGGCGCGAAGAACTCTTTATATTCTCTGTTGCCTAACGTCGTGAACCTGAGTCCCTTTATTTCGTTTTCAGGAAGGTCAGGCGTATTGATATTCAGCACTATGCCCGGTGAAAGGTTCCCATGCCCTTTTCTCAAGGCTTCGACCGCCAAATGAGCGGCGCAGTCAAAATGACTGGCGTCGTGATTATCCACGGAGACCGCCACCGAAGGCACCCCGCATATGCTGCCTTCCATAGCTGCCGCTACCGTACCCGAATAGAGCACATCGGTCCCCAGATTCCCTCCATGGTTAATACCGGAAAACAGCATATCTATCTTGACGCCCTTTTCGGACAATATTTTCATTCCCAATTTCACGCAATCGGCCGGCGTCCCTGATGTACTCAGGGCGTATTCCGCTCCCTCGACCCGTTCTTCTTTTACCGTTATATATTTCGAAACAGTGATCCCGTGCCCGCTGGCGCTTCGCTGTCCATCCGGAGCACACACGTATACGGAAGCCTCTCCCGACAGCGCTCTGACCAGTTCCGTCAAACCTCTCGCTCTTATGCCATCATCGTTAGCCACCAATATGTTCATTAATCTACCTCTTATATCCAGTTGTATACGGTGTTGATTATATCACAAAAAAAACGGAAAATAAACTGCGCATACAAAAAAGTTTTATCATGGTAACCAAAAAAGAACCCTTTGAAAATTCAGTCTTTTGAGCCAACTTTTCAAAGGGACTCCGGATCCTTTACCAGGTCATTTCATCAGTCACCCAGCACTTTTCCTATGGCGTCATTTATCACCAGCGTAGCTCTGCCGTCATACGACGTTTCCGACTTATTGATGAGGATGAGATCCTTTCCCGAGAAGTAATTTATCAGACCTGCGGCCGGATATACCACCAGGGAAGTACCTCCCACTATCAGTGTGTCCGCTTCACTTATTGCTTTTACCGCACCTGTCAGCACATCCTCGTCCAGCATCTCGCCGTACAGGACCACGTCCGGCTTTACCACTGCGCCGCACTTTTCACACCTGGGGACTTTGTTCTCACAGTTGGCTTCATCCATTATATATTCCAGGTCATATCTTTCGCCGCACTCCATACATGTATTTCTCAGGACTGAACCATGAAGCTCGTACACTTTCCTGCTGCCCGCCTTCTGGTGCAGGCCATCTATATTCTGTGTCACCACGGCGGTGAGCTTTCCCTCTTCCTCCATCTTCGCCAGCGCTATATGCGCTTTGTTAGGTCTGGCGTCCTGATAGATAAGATGCTTCTTGTAGTAATCGAAAAACATCTCTGTGTGCTCCATGAAAAATGAGCTTGATAGCATTTCTTCAGGAGAATGACCGTACTCATTCATCGCCTTGTATAGGCCCGTCTCAGATCTGAAATCGGGGATATTGCTCTCAGTAGAGACCCCTGCCCCTCCGAAAAAGACGATACGCCGGCTTCTGTCCACTATCTCTTTCACTCTGTTGTCCATGATCCTCCCCTTTATCTAAACAAGATATAATGTCACAGCGCCGGCTTCCATAGCCGGCGCCGAATTTATCATCCTCATCAGTTTCCTGTAGGCATATATTGTCTGAGAACGCCTGCTACGTTTGGCAACGGCATAGTCTGGAGCCATACGTGTCCCGGTCCGCTCACTATGGTATTGAACAGCCCTTCGCCTCCCAGGAATTTATTTTTTATTCCCGGAACTGTCTGTATATCCATAGAGCAGGTAGCTGACATGGCCGCCAGATGACCTGTATCTACAACTATCTGCTGTCCGGCTGCCAACGAATACTCGACCACATGCCCGTCGAATTCTCCGAATGCCAATCCATTTCCGCTCAGCTTCTGCATGATGAATCCTTCCCCGCCGAACAGACCTCCTCCTATTTTCCTGCTGAAAAACACTGAAAGATTTACACCCATCTCACCGGCCAGGAATGCGCCTTTTTGACATATGAGCTCGTTTCCCGGTGATATCTCGAATGCCTTTATTGATCCCGGGAAGCTGGAAGCGAAAGCTATCAGACCTGCTCCTCCCTGTGCCGTATATACATTCTGGAATATCTTCTCCCCCGCGAACATCCTTCCCAGAGCCTTTCCCACTCCTCCGTTACTGGTAGTCTCCATCTTCATGTTTGCAGACATCCACGACATACCTCCACCCTCGGTGATCATCTGTTCTCCTTCTTCCAACTGACAAACGACTACCGGCAGTGTTTCTCCTTTTATCTCATACTTCACTGTGATACACTCCTTCCCTGCCTAAACGGGTGAGATCGCCATTCACTCAGAGCCCGCCTTCCCAATTATATCGATTTACTAGAGTATATAACTTTACGTGATTTTTTGCAATAATATGTAAACAACAGGTCATTACTTTTTACATTGGCATTACATTAAGGGAAATCCCATGTTCCCGCGCCGTCTGCCCTTCATCTATCTGCCGACAGCTCATTCATCTCCGTAAGGTGCTTCCAATATCTCACCGGCATGAAGTTCTTCTGGCACCTGGGGTTCATCCTCTCCTTTATAGCGATATTTTCAAAGTAGCTTTTCCAGAGCCTGCGGTAGTGGCGTTCATCTGCCGAGATCTCAGGAATGTCAGCGCCGGTGAATGCGGAGATATACCAGCTGCCTCCGTGACCCACAAGCGCCTTGTTCCGCCCCACATCATGTATTATGAACGGATCGTTCCTGTACCTGTCGCAGAAATGGCCTGCTATCAGTTCCAGAACGTCATTGTCAGGCGCCACCCTGCCGTAGAGAATATCCTTCTCCACCACGGAAAAGCGTACGAATTGAAGCATCCTCTCCTTTTCTACGTTTATCTTTTTTTCCAGCGACTGTATATCGAAGACAACCTTGTTCCCGTGGAGTGATGAGACCTGCGAGCCTACCCGAAATCCCAGCAGGATATACCTGAGCATCTTTGTCTCCTTCTCATCGTCATTGGAAAGATAAGCTTTGTACAGACGCCTGAGATCAAAGGATGAGATTTTCTTCTCTATAGCCTCATATACCGTCGTGACCTTCACCGGATCCGTCTCCACCTCCATACAACCGCCCAGCAGCGTCGACTGATACGTATCGCTCCTGTATATGCCGGATGCCTTTTCCGTGTAATAATGATGATATACACATGTGAGTATCCCTTCAAACGTCCCATCGTAAAGGTAATCTATCATGGTCATCTCGCCTCCATAACGTTCTTCGTCCGCTCAGCCTTTGCGGAGCTGTTCAGGATATTACCACCGCCCGGGCTGAAGCCCTCTGCTCCGAACATGGATATCTGCAACCCATCTTCCATCTGAAGTATGGCATTTCTTATGACCTCCGGTTCGAATCGCCTTTCTCCGTAATACCTGCCCAGGCATGTCAGAAAATATTTGGCTCTCCTCAGCACCACACCCATCTTCTTCAGATCTTCAAATCTGACGGCAGATACTCTTCGCTGCCTTACGATGCGCCTGGCCGACACCGCGCCTATACCCGGTATCCTCATCAGCATTTCATATGAAGCTTTATTGACTTCTACCGGGAATCGTTCCAGATTCCTGAGCGCCCATGTTACTTTCGGATCGAGATCAGGATCCAATTGCGTAGCGCCGCCGCTGAACAGTTCTTCTACCGAAAACCCATAAAACCGCAGCAGCCAGTCAGCCTGATATATGCGATGTTCCCTGCCGAGAGGCGGTGGTGTTGACATATCCGGCAATATAGACGATCGAACCACTGGTATATACGCGGAATAATAGACCCTCTTCATCTTAAAAGTCCTGTAAAGATTCTCACTGGTAGTGAGTATGCTCTTGTCCGTTTCTCCTCCCGCGCCTATTATCATCTGGGTCGTCTGGCCCGCCGGTGCGAAGCTGATGTCCCGCCGCCTCTTTGAAGGGAGTCCGACAGATCCGTTTTCACCGCCCGTGACCGCTGATGGCGGCAGTCTCTTCTCTCCTTCCATGACCGGCGCATCGCTGCCTGTCACGAGCTGCCTCCTCAGTGCATTTGTCTCCAGATAATTTTCAGCCGTATTGATGTCCTTTCCTTTGAACATGGTCCCCGGGCCTGTCAGCGCATTACGTTCTATCAGCGAGTTGGTTATCTGTCTCATCGGTGCGAAGATCTCCTTTGGCTTCTTCTGAGGCGCATAAAGCGCCAGACTCTCCGCTGTAGGCATCTCGATATTGACGCTGAGCCTGTCAGCCACCATACCGATAGCATGCAGCAGCTCCGGAGATACCCCCGGGATCACTTTCGCATGGATATACCCTGCAAATCCGTACCTATGCCTCAACAGCTCCAACGCTTCCAAAATCCGCTCAGCCGTATGATCCGGAGAACGTTCCACGGCTGAACTCAAAAACAATCCTTCTATATAATTGCGGCGATAAAACTCGATCGTAAGGCTGGCCAATTCATCCGGCTCAAAGGAAGCGCGGGGAAAATCGTTGCTCCGTCTGTTGATACAATACTCGCAGTCATATATGCACTTATTGGTGAACAGTATTTTCAACAATGATATGCATCTGCCGTCCGCTCCCCAGGAATGACATATTCCAGCGGCATGAGCGCTTCCTATGCGGCCGTTGTTATGACGCCCTACTCCGCTGCTGGAACAGGACACATCGTACTTGGCGCTGTCTGCCAGGATCTTGAGCTTTTCCATGACAGTTTCCATCTCATTTCACCTCCCGCCTGCTTTGTGTACTACATTATACCACGTTGAGAACGTATGTTCAATATACGAATATGCGTTCTCTGAAATGTCCAGAAAATATGTTCCAATTGGCTCCCGCTTCACTCGGACAGGTATATTTCCCAAGAGATGAGATCCATGATGAGAGGCGAGCTCAGCCCCGTTTATCCGTCTATGTACATAAGTACACACCTGCTCACTGACATGAATCGACCGCAGATACACCATCGTACGCCACCTGGCGCTTCACCGGCACATTTTACTATTTTTTCCATGTAAATTATTGACATTGCATCAGCGGTGTGTTACCCTTTCGTCATGGTAATATATTCCATATTGCGAGTGTCAAGGTATCAGTATATAATGAAAGGAGAACTGGGAATTGGAAAAGAAAGAACTAAAGGACCTCGACCTGCTGGACAGATTCCTGTTTGCAGAGGCCATCGAGGATCCTGAGACGATGGAATTGATTTTGGAAGTCATTCTGGGCAGGGAGATCATCCTCAATCATCTTCCTCAGGCTGAGAAGGAACAGAGGCGATTTCTGTGGAGCAAGCAGGTGAAGCTTGACGTATGGGCCAAGGACGTGGACGATGTCGTCTACGATACAGAAGTCCAGAAGCGGAACACGAAGGATCTTCCGAAGAGGAGCAGACTCTACAACAGTCTGATAGACAGCAATCTGCTGCCTCCGGGAACGGCCAGCTACAAACCTCTCAACGATGTGTACGTCATCATAATAACGCCCTTCGACCTGTTCGGAAAAGGGCTGTATAAGTACACATTCAATATGGGATGCCAGGAAGCACCGGGAATCAGGCTGGAGGACGGAGCTACCAGGATATTCCTCAACACGAGAGGGAAAAATCCTGAGGGAGTAAACGATGAACTCATCGACTTGCTGAAATACTTCGAGCACTCCACAGGTGATACGGCCAGAAACTCCTCAAGCAGGAGAATAGCAAGGCTCCATGAGAAGATTTCCGATATCAAGGCCAGTGAAGAAATCGGGGTGAAATTCATGAACGCATGGGAAGAAAAGCTGTTGGATCGGCAGGATGGATATGAGGAAGGCAAGCGGAAAGGACTGGCTGAAGGCGAAGAAAAAGGCCTGGAAACCGGCCGCAAGAAAGGTCAATCCCAAAGATCCAGAGAAATAGCTGTGAAAATGAAAGCAAAGGGCATGAACCTTGAGGAAATCGCGGAGCTGACAGGGCTGAAGGTCTCCGAGGTCGAAAAACTGTAAGAAAAAGCAACTTCAGGAATGTTAAAGAAAATTGAAACGGAGCCGTCGCATCGATGCGACGGCTCAGACTGTAGACAAAGGTCCAACTTCAAGATGAGAGGTTGGACTTTTTCTATACATATATGATATCAATTTTTAGGCTGATTTTAAATGATGC
>JABLTR010052715.1_pt1 | contig 15941 bp, 14 predicted proteins | sample 7160071 | NCBI WGS metagenome assembly JABLTR01 (sample SAMN14651230, study PRJNA627086) | human gut metagenome | isolation source: feces | host: Homo sapiens
CACGATGAATTCCTTGTCCGCGATCTCCAGGTTGAAGCCGTGGACGGTGGGCTCGCTGGCCCCGGGATAGGTCTTGACGATGTTTCTCAGGCTCAGTGTTGACATAGTGTAACCGTGAAAGAACTGCCTCCGCAGATTCTCTCTCACTGCGGGAGAGCGGAACCCCCGCAGCTTTACGGCAGGTCTCCACACTGCCGCACCGCCGGTTGGACGGAAAACTCCTTTCGTTTAATTCCGACGGACTAAGAGTTATGGAGTAGCCAGCCGGAACGATAATCATTCGGCCCCGCAGCGCGGTGCAGAACTCTGTCTTTATATTCCTGCAAAAACGCCCAAAAGTCAAGGGAAAATTTTGAACTGAATTGTATGGAGTGCACTAATTTGCCCGCATTTTTGGGATAATCTCATCCAAAATTTTGGCTTTTTTTGCGTTTCACTTGAAGTGTTTCAAAATGAAACGCTGCTCTTGTGCAAAGTGAAATAAGCCCGGCGAACAATTTTGGGGTTGGCATCAATAGTAATTGCACCTGCAAACTGTTATGCTTTTGAAAAAGATATAATCAAATCTTTGAAAAGCCGGTCAGGGGGCCAATCGGGGAGAGGAGCATTGACAGTTTAGCTATGGGAAAATTTTTGAGCGCGGACAGCCGCTTTTCAGAAGTGATGCGGCATGTGATCTTCTTCATTGTGACCAATGTTCTCTGGCTGCTGTGCTGCCTGCCGGTGATCACATTCTTCTGGAGTTCCAGCGCGCTGTTTGACTGCATTCGCACCTATGACCGCACCGGAGATCCGGATGCCTGGCGGCGCTTTTTCCCGGCGCTGCGCCGGGACTGGAAGCAGGGGCTGCTGGGGGGCGTTGTGCTGACGGCAGCGCTGGCCCTGCTGCTCCTGTCAGCGTACAGCCTGGCGGTGACGGATTTTCCTTTCCGCTATCTGTCCGGGGCAGGGATTGTCATTGTCTCGGTGGTCTGGCTGTGTACGGCAGCCTATTTTCCGGCCCTGTTGTCTCAGTTTGAAAACAGCACATGGGGGCTGTTAAAAATATCATGTCTGATCGGCCTGCGGCATTTGCTGACCACGATGGCGGTGCTGCTGATTGCGGCGGCCTCCGTGCTGCTGTGTTCCATGTCCGGTTATCTGCTGCCGGTTTGGAGCTTTGGGGGCTTTTCACTCACGGCTTATGGAATGAATATGCTCTACCGCCGGGTTTTGGTCAAGTATGGGGCAAAGGGTTATACTCCCCGGGGATTCCGGTTGAGCGGTGGCTATGCCGGCGCTGAGGCGGAAAAAGAGGACTCAGAGAAAGAGGTGCGGTGAGGGGATGGGAGAGATGCGAGATGTATGAGGTTGGACGGCTGCGCCGGATGTTTGCCGAGCGGCGAAACGGCCTGGTGATCGGCACCCATATTCGCTCCCAGGATCCATTCATGGCGGAACTGCTGGCCAATGTGGGGTTTGATGTGCTCTGGATCGAAAATGAACATGCCCTGCTGGATAAGGCCACAACCACGCTCCACGTCATGGCCGCCCAGGGGGCCGGGGCGGCGGCCATTGTGCGGGTGCCCTGGAATGATCCGGTGCTGATCAAGCCCATTCTGGAGGCTGGAGTGGACGGCCTGGTGATTCCGATGGTCTGTTCTCCACAGGAGGCGGAACAAGCCATTGCCGCCTGCACCTACCCTCCCGCCGGTGTGCGGGGCATGGGTCCCTTCCGGGCGGATAATTACGGATTGGTTCCCACGGCGGACTATCTCGCCGCAGCGGACCGGCAGATTTTTAAAATCCTCCAGATTGAGCATATTGATGCGGTGGAACAGATTGAGGAGATTTTGGATGTCCCCGGCATTGACGCCATCATTGTCGGACAGTTCGACCTCTCCGGCTCTCTGGGGATTCTGGGCCAGGTCTACGCCCCGGAAAATCTGGAGCAGATCCGAACGGTGTTCAGGGCCTGTCACCGCCGGGGCATCCACTGCGGTATCTCCTCAGAACCGAAAGAGGAGATCGTGCAGATGTGGGCGGATATGGGAGCGGACTATGTTTTCCTGTGCCATGAGTATGAATGGGTGCGCACGGCCTCTGCCGCTGCGCTGAATGCGGCCAGACAGATCAGAAGAAAGGGAGTATAAGCGATGGACAAGCTGCTGATTACCGGATGGGTTCCCGAGTCCATTCTCGCCCCGTTCCGGGAGAAATTTGAGATCACCCTTCCGGATGCGGAAAAGGTCAGCTTCACCATGGACGAGGTTCAGGCGATGATCGGTGAATATGACGCGATGTTCACCATTGCGGCCTTCCCGTTCCGGCGGGAGCTGGCCGCCCTGGCCGGCCGCATGAAGGCGGTGGCAAACTTCGGGGTGGGGTACGACAACATTGATGTGGATGCCTGTACGGAGCGGGGGATTTTCGTCATCAATACCCCCACCACGGTGACGGAACCCACCGCCGAACTGGCCTTTGCCATCATGCTGGCCATCACCAAGGGCGTGGTCATGTACGACAGCAAGCTGCGCCAGGAGCGGCTGTGCCATCCGGAGATGTTCTTTGACCGGGATATGTTCCTGATGGGCAAGACGGTGGGCATCCTGGGCTTCGGCCGGATCGGACAGGCCATGGCCCGGCGGTGCCGGGGCATCGGCATGAAGGTGATGTACTACGACCCCTTCCGGAAGTCCCCGGAAGAGGAAGCGGCTCTGGAGGCGGTCTATGGAACCTTTGAAGAGGTGCTCTCCCAGGCGGATGTCATCAGCTGCCACATGCCCTACACACCGGAAAATCACCATATCATCGATCTGGCCGCGTTCCGGAAGATGAAGAAGACCGCCTATTTTGTCAATGCGGCCCGGGGGCCGGTGATGAGTGAACCGGATCTGGTCACCGCCCTGAAGACCGGCGAGATCCGGGGCGCCGCCACCGACGTGTTTGAACATGAGCCCTATGTCTCTGAAGAGCTGGCCGCCATCGAAAACGTGGTCATTACCCCCCACATCGGCAGCAACGTGCTGGAGGCACGTAAAAACATGGTGGAGGAGGCGCTGAACGGCGTCTACGAAGCGCTTCACGGCCTGCCCTGCCACAATATCGTCAACCGGGCGCTGCTTGGCGCTCAAAAATAAAACCCAGAATCAGAAAGGAGAATTTCAAGATGAAGAAGATGTTGTCCCTTGCCCTGGCACTTCTGATGGTGCTGAGCCTGGCCGCCTGCGGCGGCAGCGGAGGCAATGCCCCCAGCTCCAGCGGCGGTTCCGCCACCGGCTCCGGCGGCGCTGGTGCCGACGGGGATAAGCCCTATGCCGGTACCACTATCAGCGTCGTGGTCTGTACTTCTGCGTTTATGGACCAGCTGATCAGCGATATTCCAGAGTTTGAAGAGGCCACCGGCATCAATGTCCAAATCGAGCAGCTGCAGGACGCCCAGGTTTCCCAGCGGGTTTCCGTCACCTGCGCCGGCCAGAGCGGTGACATCGACGTGTTCGGCTACCGCCCGCTGCAGGACTCCACGCTGTATATCAACAACGGCTGGCTGGAGGATCTGAGCTCCTACATCGAAGAGGCCGGCGATGAGTTCGATTATGAGGACTTTTTCCAGGCATCCCGGGATGCCACCAGCGACGCTGACGGCACCCCCTACGGCATCCCCTATATGACCGAGCGCGAGGTGGTCTATCTGAATATGGACCTGCTGGAAGCGGCCGGCTACACCGAGGGTCCCAAGACCATGGACGAGCTGCTGGAGATGTGCGAGGCGCTGAACGATCCTGAAAACGGCGTCTATGCTCTGGCGCTGCGGGGCGAGGGCAATGCCGCCGTCACCCAGTTCTCCGGCTTCCTGTATGCCTTCGGCGGCGACTTCTTCGATGAGGAGACCAAGACCGCCCTGATCAACACCCCCGAGTTCATGGAGGCCGTCAAGTTCTATGCGGATCTGATCCAGAACTACTGCCCGCCCGGCTCCATCAACTACACCTGGACCGAGACCTCCAACCTGTTCTGCCAGGGCAACGTGGCCATGCGGATTGACTGCGACAGCCAGTATGCCTACGCCACCGACCCCGACAACTCCCTGATTGCGGACAACGTGGGTTACAGCATGTTCCCCGCCACGGATGAGTTCGGCTCCACCCCCTTCAACATCACCGCCTGGGCCCTGGGCATCAACCCCTATTCCGCCAACAAGGGCGCTGCCTGGGAGTTTATCCAGTGGGCCACCGGCAAGGAGCAGGACGTGACCGGCATGATCGCCGGCAACTCCTCCGCCCGCACCTCCACTTGGGAGAATGAAGAGGCTACCGGCGCCTATCCCGACGAGCTGCTGGACGTCATTATCGAGACCAACGCCAACGAGGATGCCCGCTCCTATGACCGCCCCGTCATGGTGGAGGGCGCCGAGGCCAGAGCTTCCATCGGCGAGCTGCTGACCATGGCCATGGAGGGGGCCTCCGACGAGGATCTCCAGGCCAAGGCGGAAGAGGTGAACGCCAGCGTCCAGGCGCTGCTTGACGCGGAATAAGCGCACCCCCGGCAGGGCATGTACCTCGGCCGAGTGAAATATGCATGTCCCGCCGCTCACGCCGTTTTCTCCCGGGCCCTGTGCCCGGGAGGGACGGTGTGATTCCACCCAGGGGCGGTATTCGCGCTGTAAGTCTGAGATAGGAAAAGGGGTGTGTTTTGCGTGAGAAAAAAAGCAAAGACCGGCAGTTTTCTAAACCGGAACGCCAGATTTGTGATGACGATTCCCACCATCGCCTTCATTCTGATCTGTGTGGTCTATCCGCTCTTCTATACGTTCCGGCTCTCCTTCTTTGATTGGAGAATGTCCGCAAATGTGGCCCAGGAATTTGTGGGCCTGGGCAACTATGTCGAACTGTTCACCGACAGCCGATTTTTAAACGCCTTCTGGCGGACTATCTGGTTTACCTTTGTGGCGGTTACCATAGAGACTGTGCTCGGCGTGGCCTTCGCCCTGCTGCTGAACAAGATCAAGCGGGGCAGCAATGTCATCCGCACCGTGTTCCTGATGCCCATGGTGGCCACACCTGTGGCGGTGGGCATCCTGTGGAAGCTGATCTATGACCCCACCATCGGCCTGGCCAATACCATTCTCTCCACGCTGCATCTCCCCACGGGGACTTGGCTGGGGAGTTCGGCCACGGTTATGATTTCACTGATTATTATTGACATATGGCAGTGGACCCCCAATATCATGCTGATTGTGCTGGCGGGCCTGAGCGGTATGGATGACTCCGTCATAGAGTCCGCGCGGATCGACGGGGCCAGCGAGTGGCAGCTCATCCGGCGCATCACCCTGCCCATCCTGACGCCTACCATTATGATGGCGGTGCTGCTCCGGCTGATCGACTGCCTCAAAACCTTCGACATCATCTATACCACCACCACGGGCGGTCCCGGGTATGCATCGGAGAACCTGAACATTTTGTCCTATAAGTACGCCTTTGACTATCTGCAGATGGGCGACGCCTGTTGCTCCCTGGTGGTGTTCTTCGTGGTGGTGTGCGGCTTTGCCCTGCTGTTTTCTGCATTTCGCCGTAAAGTGGAGAGGAGGTATGAGTGATGAGCCAGCCCCGTCGGAAAAAGAAGCTGACGCCCAAAAAGCGGGCGCTCAAAATTCTCTATTGGGCGGCCATCGTGATCATTCTGGCCATCACCCTGGTCCCCATCCTGTACCTGATTTCCTCGTCCTTTAAGAAAATCGTGGACATTATGAACCCGGACAAGCTGTTCATCTTTATGCCCACGGTGCAGAACTATATCGACGTATTTACTAAGTACGATTTTGTCAAGCCGCTGATCAACAGCCTGATTGTCAGTGTGGGCGCCACAGTGCTGGCCTGTATTTTCGGGCTGCCCTGCGCCTACTCCATCGCCCGGTTCAAGCAGCGCAAGCTGTCCCTGGTAGTGCTGGCGGTGCGGGTGATTCCCTGCATCACCTTCCTGGTGCCCTGGTATATCATCCTGTCCCGGGTCCATCTGACAGGCACCCATGTGGCGCTGATCGGGGCCAACCTGCTGGTGTCCCTGCCCTTGATCATCTGGATCTGCACCCCCTATTTTGAGTCGGTGCCCGCCTCCATTGAGGAGTCGGCCATGATGGACGGCTGCAGCGTCTACGGTTCCTTCCTGAAGATCATGATTCCGCTGTCCGGGCCCGGTATCTGCACCGCGGCAATTCTGTCCTTTATCTACAGCTGGAATAACTTTATGTTTGCGCTGATCTTGGGCAGTGCAAAGACCCGGACGCTGCCTACCGCCGTGTTCAACTTCATCTCCTATACGGACGTGAACTGGGGCGGCCTGATGGCGGCAACCGTGGTGATCACTCTTCCTGTCATTGTCATCTCCATTATTTTGAACAAGTATGTGGTCGGCGGCCTGACCGCCGGAGCCGTGAAAGGCTGAGCTGTTCTGGGGAGTATGTCTGTCTGAACTGAATGGCCCCCGTGCAGGCTGTCTTTTCATTCCGGCATACTCCCCTCGTTTTGGCCGTTTCGCGGGAGTCGAAAAAGGTGAAAGATATGGAAAAAAGAATCTATTCCAGCCGTGAGGTGCTGTCCAGGCCGGATTGGTCCGCCATCCGCGCCCTCTATAAGGGGATGGGATACAGTGATTATGACCTGGAGCGTCCGCTGATCGGCATTGCCAACGCCTGGAGCACCGGCACCCCGGGCCACTACAACCTGCGGGAGGTGTCCCGCTTTGTGCAGCAGGGGATTCTCCAGGCCGGCGGAACGCCGGTGGAATTCGGCATCATCGGCCCCTGTGACGGCATGGGCTGCGGCAACGACGGGATGCACTTCATCCTGCCCGCCCGGGACCTGATCGCCAACGAGGTGGAGACCATGGCCCGGCTGCACCACTTTGACGGCATTGTGCTGCTGGGCTCCTGCGACAAGGTGGTACCCGGACTGCTGATGGCGGCGGCCCGGCTGGACCTGCCGGCGCTGATCGTCAACGGCGGCCCCATGCTGGGGGGCGTGGAGTTCGACGGCCATGAGTCGGACAACTCCAGCCCGGTGGAGGCCCAGGGCATGCTCCAGGTGGGGCGCATGACGGAGGAGGAGTATGTGGCCCTGGAGGACGGCTGCTGCCCCGGCTGCGGCTCCTGCTCCTATCTGGGCACCGCCAATACCATGTGCGCCGTGGCGGAGGCCATGGGCATGTGCCTTCCGGGCAGCTCCATGGTTCCCGCGGTCATGGCGGAGCGCAGCCGGGTGGCCCAGCGGGCCGGCCGCCGCATTGTGGCCATGGTGGGGGAGGGGCTGACCGCCCGGAAGATCATCACCCGGGCCGGACTGACCAACGCCCTGCGGCTGGGCATGGCCATCGGCGGCTCCACCAATATGGCGCTGCACTTCCCGGCCATTGCCTACGAGGCGGGCTGTGAGCTGGACATGGAACAAATCGACCAGATTGCCCGCTCCACCCCCCATCTGGCCAAAATCTACCCCAACGGCCTGCGCAATGTGCCCGACTTCTACCGCGCCGGCGGTGTGCCGGCGGTGATGAAGCACCTGCTGCCCCTGTTGGACGGGGATCAGGTGACCTGTACCGGCGCCGGTTGGGCGGAGATTTTGCGGCAGGTGCCCGCGGTGGAGAATGAGGTCATCCGGCCCCTGGACAACCCCTGGCACGCCTGGGGAAGTTTGGCGGTGGTGCGGGGCAGCCTGGCCCCGGACAGCGGCGTCACCAAGCCCACCGCCATCGATCCCAGCATGCTGCGCTTTGAGGGGCGCGCCCGGTGCTTTGACGGAGAGGCCGCCGCCGCCCGGGCGGTGGACCAGGGGCAGATCAGCCCGGGCACTGTGGTGGTGATCCGCTACGAGGGGCCCAAGGGCGGCCCGGGCATGCGGGAGATGGTGCGCATTATGAAGAAGCTGTATGGCCAGGGGCTTGCCCTGTCCACCGCGGTGGTGACCGACGGGCGCTTCTCCGGCACCAACAACGGCTGCTTTGTGGGCCATGTCTCCCCGGAGGCCTCTGAGGGCGGCCCCATCGCCCTGGTGCAGGACGGGGACAGGATTACCATCGACATCGAGGCCGGACGGTTGGATGTGGACGTCTCTCCGGAGGAGATGGCCCGCCGCCGGGCCGCGTGGCACAGGCCGGAGCGGCATGTGACCGGCTATCTGAACGTCTACGCCCGGCTGGCCGAGTCCGCCGACAAGGGCGCAATCATTCGAAACCGTTGAAGGAGAAAACATGAAATTAAAGGAGAGATTAACGCCCGCGCTCTTGGTTTCAGAGAGCTTTTTCCCGTTGCTGGGAGACGAGGTCAGGCTGCTGGACGCCGTCGAGCGGGCAGTGGACTCCGGCTTTTATACCCGCCTGGAGATCAGCGCCATGAAAACGCGTCAGGGGCGGCAGCGGCTGAGGGAGATCGCCCGGCGCTACGGGCTGCAGATCACCCAGTGGATTACAAATGACCTGAACGAGCTCCAGCTCAACCCCTCCGCGGTGGAGAGTCCGCTGCGGGAGAAGACCATTGCAAAGATGCGGGAGCTGGCAGAGGTGGCTGCCGACAGCGGCGCGGACCGGATGGCCTTTATCAGCGGCAGAGATCCGGGAGCGGCGATGCGTCAGGAGGCCGCCCGGGGACTGACCCAGGTGATGTGCGCCGTGGCGGAAAAGGCCATGGACTGCGGGCTCACGCTGCTGTTGGAACCGCTGGACCGGGGCGCCCACAAGGACAACTTCATCGGCCCTACGCCGGAGGCGGTGGCCATTCTGCGGGAAGTACATCAGAGCCAGCCCAATGTGCTGCTGTCCTGGGACAGCGCCCATGTGGCGCTGAACCGGGAGGATCTCCAGATGTCTCTGGCTCTCGCCATGCCCTATGTGGGCCAGCTCCATCTGGCCAATGCGGTGCTGGAGCGGGAAGATCCACAGTTCGGAGACTGGCATATGCCCATGGGCCGGCCCGGCTTTCTGACAGAGGAGACGGCCTATGCCATCGGCAGCTGCGCCGTACTTCATCTGAACGAGGGGGAACATCTGGGCATCACCGTGGAGAGCCGGTGCACCTCGGAACATGAGATATGGGAGCGGGAAGACCAAAACCGCAGTTTTCTGGAGCGGGTGTTGGAACGGGAGGTGTGTCTGTAATGCAGGTCAAAAAGCGTTTCCTGGCCCGGCTGCCCTGGGTCTATGCGATTACCACTTTGGAGTTGGAGGGACGCACCTGGTGCCTGGCCGCCTCCGAACTGGAGGGGGAGGGGGGCGACTGCCTGCTGATCGATCCGGACACCGGGGCGGTGCACACTGTTTGGACCGGGCCGGGCGGGGTCATGTCTCTGGTGCCCATTCCGGGGGAGGCGGGGGCGTTCCTGTCCATTGACGAGTTCTACCCGGTGTTCCAGTCGGAACATGCCTCCGTCCACCGGACGGTACTGTCCTTTGAGGGCGGGCGGCTCCGGGTGGACAAGACCCTGCTGTGCCGGCTGCCCTACACCCACCGGATCACCCTGCTCCAGGAGGCGGACGGGGTCTATCTGGCGGCCGCCAGCCTGTGCGAACGCAAAGACTTTGTAGAGGACTGGGCTCATCCCGGCGGAATTTACATCGGCGCCTATGACCCGGCGGGGGTTCGGCTGGAACCCGTCTATCAGGGACTGACCAAACACCACGGCATGTATACCCAGCCCTGCCCTGGCGGGGACGTGCTCTGGCTGAGCGCCCAGGAGGGCATCCTGCGTGTCCGGCGGCAGTCAGGGGGCTGGAATACAGAATTTGTTTTTAGAGAAGAGACCAGCGATTTGTGGCTTTCCGACCTGGACGGTGACGGAAAAGAGGAGCTGGCGGTGATCCAGGGCTTCCACGGGGATACGGTCTCCATCCTGAAGGCCGGCCCCGGCGGCTACGAAAAACAGGTCACCATTCCGGTGCACTTCGGCCATGTGGTCTGGTCCGGCCAAGTGCTGGGAAGCCCCAGCCTGATCACCGCCAGCCGCGCCGGAGACATGGAACTGACCCTCCACCGGGTCACCCTTCAGGAGGGGCATATCCAGCTGGAACCCCAAATCCTGGAGCGGGGCAGCGGAGCCACCCAGATCGCCGTGGTTTCAGAGCACAGCCGGGTGCGGATCTTCAGCGCAAGCCATGAGACCGGAGCGGTAGATCTCTACGAGCTGACCCCCTGAACAAAAAACACCCCGTCCGAGCGGACGGGGTGAAGAGGCAGTCACGGAAGACCACAATCTGGAAAGAGAGGTAATTGTTATGAAAGAACTGTATGGCGTCACCGTCGCAATGGTCACCCCCATCACCCGGGACAACCAGGTGGATCCGCAGGGGATTGCCCAGCTGACCAACATGCTGATCGAAAAAGGGGTCAACTGCCTGTATCCCTGCGGCACCACCGGCGAGATGCTCCGGCTGAGCCTGGCTGAGCGCAAGCTGGTGGCTGAGACGGTGGTGAAAACTGCGGCGGGCCGGGTCAATGTGTTTGTCCACTGCGGCTGCATGAACCAGGAGGACACCATAGAACTGGTCAAACACGCCCGGGAGATCGGGGCAGACGGCGCCGGAGTCGTCACTCCGGTATTCTTCGGCCTGAACGACCGGGAGATGGAGGAGTACTATGCGGCAGTGGCCGGCGCTGTGCCGGATTTCCCCATCTATCTCTACAACATCCCCCAGTGCGCCGCCAACGATCTGAAGGCGGAGGTGGCCCAGCGGGTGGCCCGGCGCTGCCCCAACGTGGTCGGCATCAAGTACAGCTTTGCCGATATTGCCCGCACCGTGGACTATATCAATATCAACGACGGCCAGTTCTCTGTGCTCCACGGACATGACCGGGCCATGGTGGCCATGCTGGCCCTGGGGTGCAAGGGTACGGTCTCCGGCATCGCCGGCATCTTCCCCGAACCCTTTGTGGCCGCCTACAAGGCGTATCTGGAAGGCGATCTGAAGACCGCCCAGCAGTACCAGAAGACCTGCGTCAAGCTGGTGGACGCGCTGCGGGGCGGAAGCAATATGTCCTATTTCAAAGAGGCGCTGAAAATGCGGGGCATCCAGGCGGGCTTCATGCGCGCGCCCCAGCTGGATCTGCCTCAGGAGGAGATTGACGCCCTCCGAACCCAGCTGGAGGACATCTGCTCCGAAGCCGGGCTGCAGATGGCGCTTTGACAGACGGGAAGGGAGCTGCGAGATGGGAAAGATTTTGGTCTCCGCGTCCCACTTTGACACCCTGTGCAAAGAGGCCTGGGCGCTGCTGGAGGAGCACGGCCACGAGGTGGTATTTGACCCCAGCCGGGCATTCCCGGCCTACAGCTATGAGGAGCTGCAGGGGATCATCGGCGGCATAGACGCGGCCATCATCGGCATGGACGAGTACAATGAGGCAGTCTTTGCCATGGCCCCCAAGCTCAAGGCGGTGGCAAAATTCGGCGTGGGTGTGGACAATATCGACCTGGAAGCCGCCCGCCGCCACGGGGTGAAGGCGCTGAATGCTCCGGGCCAGAACTCCAACGCGGTGGCGGAGATGACCGTGGGCTTTATCATTGATCTGCTCCGGGGCATTCTGCCGCTGCACAATGAGATGGTTCAGGGCAACTGGCCCCGGCGGCTGGGAGAGGAACTCAAAGGCAAAACTGTGGGCCTGCTGGGGTTTGGGGCCATCGCCCAGCTGGTGGCCCGGAAACTTCAGGGGTTTGACGTGCAGATTCGCGCCTTTGACCTGTACATGAACGAGACAAAGGCAGAGGAACTGAAGGTCCAGGTCTGCACCCGGGACGAGGTGATCTGCGGCAGCGACATTGTCAGCCTCCACATCCCGGTGACCGAGGACACCCATCACCTGTTTGACGACGGCATGTTCGCCCGGATGAAGGACGGGGCCTATCTGATCAACAGCGCCCGGGGCGGTCTGGTGGATCTGGACGCCTTGTGCCGCGCCCTCCGGTCGGGCAAGCTGGCCGGTGCGGCGCTGGACGCCTTTGAGGTGGAGCCCCTGCCCAGAGACGCGGAGATCTTCCGCTGCGGCAACGTGATCTGCACCCCCCACATCGGGGCGGAGACCTACGAGGCATACCGCAATGTCAGCCTGACGGTGGCCCGGGACATTGTGGCGGTTTTGGATGGACGGGAGCCCGTCCACTGGGTCAACCGGTGAGTTGAAAACAGGATGGACCGGCGGTCAGGGCGTTCCATCGCCCTGGCCGCCCAGTTTGCGCCACAGGGTGCTCCGGCTGATGCCCAGGCGCTTTGCAGCTCTGCTGTGGTTCATCCCCTCTTCCTCCAGCGCCTGGCGGATGATCTCCTGCTCCATCTCCTTCAGAGAGCGCCGGGGGGCCTGGGGAGGAGCGGGGGATCTGGCGGACGACCTGGACACCTCTTCCAACACGGCCAGGGTCTGCTCCGGGGAGATCGGCGCGCCGTGGGACAGCGGGAGCAGCCGGTCCATCACCGTGTGAAACAGCGCCGTGTTGAGAAACCAGTGAAAATTCTGGAGCAGAGTGATGGCCTGGGGCGAAAAACTGGGGGCGGCGCAGCCGTTTTGCTCTCCATAGCGGTAGCAATAGCGCGCAGCCAGCTCCGGAATGTCCTCCCGCCGCTCGTCCAGAGCGGGGATGCGGATGGAGCGCCGGCTGAGCAGCCGGTACAGATCGGAGTTCAGCCTGCCCTCGGCGGCCAGGCGGTGGGGATTGCCGGTGCAGGTGGCCAGAATCAGATATCTGCGCTTGATGACAGGATTCCGCTCCAGCGCAACGGCCAGCCTCCCCTGGAGCTGTGGCAGCAGATTCTGGATTCCGTTGAACAGCACAGTACAGCCGGAGCTGTAGCGCACCAGCATATCAGAGCTGATAGAGCCTTCCCACTCCTGCGGGGTGAGGGAGGCGCACTCGATGAACACCAGCGGGAATCCGGTCTGGGAGCTGCTGTGGGAGAAGTAGTGGGCCAGCTCCACCTGTTCTGTGCCCGGATCACCCCAGATCAGTACGACACCGTTGCGGCTGTGCAGATGATCGGAGAGGTCGGAGGCCTGTTTGGCAAATCCGCTTCTGGGCCGCAGGTACAGCAGTGGGTCGGCGGCGGCGTCGGTCTCCACCCGTATGGCGGGCGATTCCCGGAGCTTGTCGTCCAGCGGGGTCACGCTGATCAGGAAATAGGCGTGCCTGGTGCTGCGGCTTTGATCGATGACAACGGTGTAATACTGGTTGTCGATCTTGTGGATTTGACGGGTCTGCACGGGGAGCACCGGCCGCCCGGCCTGCTCCGGGTGGAGTTTGCGCAGAATGGAGTTCATGTTGAGCTGCCGTGCCTTTTCATTGGAAAAGACGGGAATCCACTGGTCGTTCAGCACCAGCAGGGCGCTCTGGGACAGGTCGGAGACCTTCCGGGCCAGGCTGAGCTCCCGGCGCAGCTGCCAGGTGTCCTGGGCGTACCGGTCCACCTGCTGCAGCGCCGTCAGGACAGAGGCGGCGGTGGATTCGAAGGAGATGGTGTCCAGTCCCAGGGCCTGGGCGTTTCGGACGGCGCCTACATCGCCGACCACCAGCTCTATCCCCCGGTCCTTCAGCGCCTGGATGCCCTCCGGCAGCTCGTGCTCCTGGAGGGAGACAAAGGCCACCGTGTCCTCGCCGCCCATGGCCTGCCACAGCGGCCGGGCCGGCTCCACCACGGTCTTATGGCCCACCACGGCGAAGGGGCGATGGGTGCCGGCCGCGTCCCTCAGGGCCTTGAGGATCTCGTCGCTGGAAAACTGGAGGCTGATGACCGGGATGGGCAGCACCTGCCGCAGAGCGTGGGCCATGCCGCCCCGGGACAGGATGATCTCATAGATGTCCAGAGGGGTGGTGCGGGCATACTCCACTACCTCGTCCAGCGTGCCTGAGACCGCGCCCAGGGTGAGGTCGGGAAAAGACTTTGCGCCCTCCTGTACCAGTTTTTGCAGCTGATCGTGGGGAAGGGCGGACAGCATATGGATTTTACTCAATTCAATCATCCCTTTCCGTGGCCCTGACCGGGCACAGGGGTTATGTTCTCATCTGTTCATGAAAGCGAGGGGTTTGTGTGATTCGGAAAAAAGGAAGCTATGTGGTGGACGTGCGGGAACACATGATGGGCGGCGACGGGGAGTTCATCGTGGAAAACATTCTAAATCCCGGGGAGATGCGCCAAAAGGGGCGGCTGTTCGCCCGGGGACGTCTGACGCCGGGGAGCACGGTGGGCTATCATGTCCACAGCGCCGATATGGAGATCTGTTACTTCCTCTCCGGCACGGGCCGGGTGACCGACCAGGATGGGGTGGTCACCGAGGTGGCGGCGGGAGATACCAATATCGTGCAGGTGGGCGAGGGCCATGAGATTGTAAATACCGGCGATACAGATCTGGTGTATATCGCCCTGATTCTGTATGCCTGATCAAAGAAAAACATCATTGAAAAGACAAGGAGGAATGAAAACATGAGCAATATGCCTTTGAGCCATGCGGAACTGCTGGAGCTGCGGCGCTGGAGCACGCCCACCGTCTATAACGGTTGGGAGGCCGTCACCAAACAGGAGCGGATGAATGTGGTCATGAGCCACGGCGCGGTTCAGGACTATGTGCCCCAGATTGGGCCTATGGTGGGCTGGGCGGTCACTGTGGAGTATATCTGCAGTGATGCGGCGGTGAAGGAGGCAAACCCCGACTGCTACATCAAGCTGTATGAGTATCTGAGCAGTATCCCGGGCCCGAAGGTGATCATTGCCAAGGATTTGGATGCGCCCAACAGCGTGGGCTCCATCTTCGGCGAGGTGACGGCCAACGCCTACCATTCCCTGGGCTGTGTGGGAGCCATCACCAACGGCTATGTCCGGGACGTGGACGAGGGCTCCTATGCCGGATTTAAAATGATGGCCAGCCGGCTGGGGGTGGGGCACGCCTACTCCTGCCCGCTGCGCTTCGGCACCGAGGTGGAGATCTATGGGGCACGGGTGAAGCCGGGCATGCTGATCCACGCGGACAAATACGGATTCATCGCCATCCCGCCGGAGGACACCCGGAACCTGCTGGAGGGGGTGCGGTTTATGGACTCCAACGAATGCCGCACCACCATTCCCGCCGGGCGGGACACCGTGGGATTGAGCGCCGGCGAGGTGGTGGAACAGCTGCGGCGGGCCAACCAGGCATTTGCCAGGGAGTCTGAGCAGTTCCGCAGCTATATTCTGGACAAGTGAGCGGCGGCGTCCCGCCGTGGCGAGAGGAGGCGGCATATGGCAATATTCGGATGTATCGCTGACGATTTCACCGGGGCCGGCGACATGGCGTCCTTTCTGGCTCAGGGAGGCATGCACACCGTACTGTATAACGGGGTGCCGGCCGAACCCGGAGGGGCAGAGGGAGAGGATGCGGCGGTGGTTGCCCTGAAGACCCGCACCCAGGAGACGGATGACGCTGTGGCGGCCTCGCTGGAGGCGCTGGAGTATCTGCGGGGGCTGGGCTGTACCCACTTCTATGTGAAGTACTGCTCCACCTTTGACTCCACTCCACGGGGGAATATCGGCCCTATCTGTGACGCGGTCATGGAGCGGCTGCAGGCGCGTTTTACCCTGCTCTGCCCGGCGCTGCCGGTGAATGGACGCACTGTGCGGGATGGAAAACTTTTTGTGAATGGAGTTCCGCTGCAGGAGAGCCCCATGAAAAACCATCCGCTGACCCCCATGTGGGACAGCGACCTGGAGCGGCTGATGTCCCCCCAGAGCAGATATCCCGTCTACCGTCTCAGCCGGTCCTTTTTGGAGACGGAGCATCCCGATGAGCACTATTACCTGGTGCCGGACTGCGAGGATGAGGCCGACCTGGAGTCCATCGCGGCCCGGTTCGGCGCTCTGCCGCTGCTCACCGGGGGCAGCGGCCTGGCGTATCCCCTGGCCCGGCTGCTGTCCAGGGGCGGCAAAGGCCGGGCGGCGGCGCTGCCGGAGCCGGCGGGGGGCAGTAC
>JABLTR010034993.1_pt1 | contig 15936 bp, 10 predicted proteins | sample 7160071 | NCBI WGS metagenome assembly JABLTR01 (sample SAMN14651230, study PRJNA627086) | human gut metagenome | isolation source: feces | host: Homo sapiens
AGTGAAACGGTCACAATTTGGGAAGGAAGAAGGCTGCGGATATGGAGTTTTCGCCGCCCCGGCGGAAACGGAATGGAGCTGGCTTCTTCTGACGCCGCGGCGATTCTTTTCTTTCTTTTCTTTCTCTATAAAGAGAAAGAAAAGAATGGGGGCGCAAAAAACAAATTATTCACCGTGAGTTACAGAGAACGGCAGACCAGACCGCCCCACCGGGTGGTTCCCTTGGTCTGCCGTTTTTTCAATTTTTATTTGCAAAAACGATCATTTTGAGGTGATTTTATGTATGATGTGATCATTGTCGGCGCGGGCGTGACGGGCTGCGCCGTCGCCCGCTACCTGAGCCGCTGTCAGGGCAGCTTCCTCGTGCTCGAGCGCGAGGAGGACGTCTGCTGCGGCACCAGCAAGGCCAACAGCGCCATCGTCCATGCGGGCTTCGACGCCGCGCACGGCAGCCTGATGGCAAAATTCAATCTGCGCGGCAGTGAACTGATGGAGCCGCTGTCCAAAGAATTGGACTTCCCGTACCGGCGCAACGGCAGCCTCGTCGTCTGCATGGCAGAAGCTGAACGGCCGCGCCTGAATGCGCTCTATGAAAACGGCGTGAAAAACGGCGTGCCCGGTCTTGAGATTGTCGAGCGGGACCGCCTGCGCGAACTTGAGCCGAACATCTCTCCGGATGCGGTCGCGGCCCTCTGGGCGCCGACCGGCGCGATCGTCTGCCCCTTCGGCCTGACCATCGCGCTGGCGGAAAACGCTGCCGCCAATGGTGTCCGCTTCCAGTTCGACACGAAGGTCACCGCCATCCGCCCCGAAAACGGCCATTGGGTCATTGAGACGAACTGCGGCACGTTTGAGACCCGCGCCGTCGTCAACGCGGCGGGCGTCTACGCCGACGTGCTGCACAATCAGGTCAGCGCGCGCAAGCTGCATATCACGCCGCGCCGCGGCGATTATTGCCTGCTCGACAAGACGACCGGCGACTTTGCGCAGCATACGGTCTTCCAGCTCCCCGGGAAATACGGCAAGGGCGTCCTCGTCAGCCCGACCGTCCACGGCAACACGATCGTCGGCCCGACGGCCATCGACATCGAGAACAAGGACGGCACGAACACGACGGCTGCCGGTCTCGATGAGTTGATCAGCAAGGCCGGGACTACCATGCAAAATCTGCCCATCCGGCAGGTCATCACGAGCTTCGCCGGCCTCCGTGCTCATGAGGATGGCCATGAATTCGTCCTCGGCGAATGCCCGGACGCGCCCGGCTTCTTTGACTGCGCAGGCATCGAATCGCCCGGCCTCAGCTCCGCGCCGGCCATCGGCGAATATACCGCGCAGCTCCTGCAAGAGAAGCTTTCTCTTGCTGAAAACGTGGCGTTTACTGGCAAACGTACTGGGATCCTCGACCCGAAGACGCTTTCCCGCGAGGAATACAACGCCCTGATCGCGCGCGACCCGGCCTATGGCCGCATCGTCTGCCGCTGCGAACAGGTCACGGAAGGGGAGATCGTCGACGCGATCCATCGTGTCCCCGGCGCACGCAGCCTCGACGGCGTGAAGCGCCGCACCCGCGCGGGGATGGGCCGCTGCCAGGCGGGCTTCTGCTCGCCGAAGGTCATGGCCATTCTGGCGCGGGAGCTCGGCGTGGACGAAGCGGAGATCACAAAATCCGGCGGCCATTCGCAGCTGCTGACCGGCTATCCGAAGGAGGGAACGAAATGAAACAGGTCGACGTGCTCATCATCGGCGGCGGCCCGGCGGGCCTCGCTGCGGCGATCGCTGCGCACGACGCGGGCTGCCAAAATGTCCTGATTCTGGAACGGGACGCGCAGCTCGGCGGCATCCTCAACCAGTGCATCCACAACGGCTTCGGCCTCCATACCTTCCAGGAGGAGCTGACCGGCCCGGAATATGCCCAGCGCTTCATCGATCAGGCCGCGCAGCGGAGCATCCCGTTCCTGCTGAACACCATGGTGCTCAGCATCGCGCCGGACAAGACCGTGACCGCGCTCAATTCCGCCGACGGCTGCTTCACGATCCAGGCGAAGAGCATTATCCTCGCCATGGGCTGCCGCGAACGGCCGCGCGGCGCGCTGAACATCCCCGGTTTCCGACCCGCGGGCATCTACTCCGCCGGGACGGCGCAGCGCCTCGTCAACATCGAGGGCCGCATGGTCGGCCGCCGCGTCGTCATCCTCGGCAGCGGCGACATCGGCCTCATCATGGCCCGCCGCATGACGCTCGAGGGCGCAAAAGTCCTCGCCGTCGCTGAGCTGATGCCGTATTCCGGCGGCCTCAAGCGGAACATCGTCCAGTGCCTCGACGATTTCGGCATTCCGCTCTACCTCAGCCACACGGTCGTCGACATCGAGGGCCGCGAGCGCGTCACCGGCGTGACGATCGCCGAGGTCGGCGCGGACCGCCGTCCGATCCCTGGAACCGAGCGCCATTACGACTGCGATACGCTCCTGCTCTCCTGCGGCCTGATCCCCGAGAACGAGCTGACGCGCGGCCTCGGTGCGGCCATCAGCCCCGTGACGAACGGCCCGCTGGTCAACGAGCGGCTCGAAACGTCGGTCCCCGGCGTCTTCGCCTGCGGCAACGTCCTCCACGTCCACGATCTGGTCGACTACGTCAGTCAGGAAGCGGCCGCGGCGGGCCGCGCCGCTGCAAATTACGCGGCGGAAGGGGAGCGCGTCGCGCATGAGATCCCCATCGCCGTTTCCGGCGGCGCACGCTATACCGTCCCCGCCACACTCGACCCATCGCGCATCCGCGAAGACCTGACCGTCCGCTTCCGCGTCGGCAGCGTGATGCAAAACCGCCGCGTTGTCGTCACATTCGACGGCGAGACGGTCGTGCAGAAAAAGCGCCCCATCCTCGCGCCCGGCGAGATGGAGCAGGTCGTGCTGACGCCCGCGATGTTTGCCGCGCATCCGAACGTTCAGGACATCAAGATCAGCATTGAGGAGGCGTAAATCATGGAAAAGCGAACATTGACCTGTATCAACTGCCCCCTCGGCTGTCAGATCGAGGTGACGCTGGACAGCGGCGCCGTTCAGTCCATCACCGGCAACACCTGCAAGCGCGGCGCACAGTACGCGGAAAAGGAAGTCACGCACCCGACACGCATCGTCACGACGTCCGCCGCCGTCACCGGCAGCAAGACAGGGGCATATACCGTCAGCTGTAAGACCGCGTCTGACATTCCGAAGGAGAAGATCTTTGCCGTCATCGACGCGCTCCGCGGCCTGACCGTCCCCGCGCCCGTCCGCATCGGCGACGTGCTGCTCGCCGACGCCGCCGGGACCGGCGTGGAGATCGTTGCGACAAAAAATGTAGACTGAAAAACGGCGATACCCGTTTGCAAAACCGGGTATCGCCGCTTTTATCGGGATTACACGCACATTCTTTGACTCCGCGCCTGCCGCTATCCATGATTCCCATCAGGCAGATCCCGGATCGCGCGGATGTAAAAGCCGCCGTCATAAAAATCGAGCACATATTCCTTTTGACCGAGCGGCGCGTCGTTCCCGTCCAGAACGGTCCCCCGGATGGTGCACACGCTCCCGTCTGCGCGGATCTCCAAAACACGTACATGGGTCCCGCCGCCAAAGCCGCCGATCACTTGCGCGGCGATGGCCTGATGGGCAGGGTCATACTGCGGGTCATCCTCGATCCGGAACGTATAGCCCTCGTAGTACCGATCCAGGACCGCGCAGATCTGTTCCTCCGAAAAGAGATATGCGCCCGCCGCCGCATCCCAACGATCGAGCAGATCGCGTTCCTCCGCAAATATCTGGAACGAGGTGTAAAGCGCCTCCTCCGTCAGCCCCGCCGGGCTTTCAAATGAAAGCCCGCCTGAATACGCGACCTCCAGATCTGACAGAAACGTTTCGTAATATAGCTCCGGCAGCGCCTCCGGCGAAATACGCTCGTCCTCCGGCGAGCCCGCCGCAGCTACCGCTGCGAGCTGCGCGCCGTCTGCGGCAGGCAGTGCGTCCACGGTATCTGCTGCAAGTGAAATTTTGAAATACACGTTCTCAGACCCGTCTGAAAACGTCAGCGTACCAAGATAATCCCCGATCTCCGACAGGGCGTACAGATCTGCCGCCCAGACGGCATCGCGCAGGCGCGGACCATAGACCTCGATCTGCTGCTGGAACGTCAGCACCCATTTTAACATGGCGCGGCGGTCGAGCCACTGCGTATCCAGCGCCGGGTGCGCCGGATGCAGAACGGTCCGCGCTTCCAGCTCCCGCATCAGCGCGATCTCATCCTCGGCGGAGATGGGCTCCGTGGGATCCTCCGCAGTATGATCATCGCCTGGATCCGCTTCCGCCGTCTCCGGCGCGGTCTTCTCCGGCGGAAGCTCCGCCTGTTCCGTCTTGGCGGACGCATCTGGCTGCGCCGCCGTGCGCCCCGTTTTTGCGCAGCCGCACAGCAAAAGCAGCGCCAGGAGCACCGCAAATAATCGTTCCTGCTTCCTCATTCCGTTTCACCGTTTTCCTGTTTTGCCAAGGTGCGCTGCGTTCCCCCCCCGCGACACGCGCGTCGAGGACCGCAAACGCGCCGATCATGAAAAAGGGCATCGCCGGAGCGATGCCCTTTTTGAAACATTACATATCCAGCGGCTCCATGCCGAGAACCGGATGGCCGACCTCGGTGAGGTACGCCAGCAGCTCTTCGGGATCACCGGAGGAGCAGTTGGTCTCGTCGGCGACCATGTCGGCAAAGTTCTCAATGCCGTACAGGTCCTTCGCGGTCTCGTTCAGCTTGTCGCGGATCTGATCCTTCAGTTCCTTCGGCAGCCAGACCAGACGGCCAACGCCGCCCTCGGCCTTCAGGAACTTGTGGGATGCGATGTAGTGCTTGCCGTGGCCCATGAAGCCCGGGGTCTGCACGCCGCCGCCCGTCATGGAGGCCATTTCGGAGAACGTCATGCCGAGCGGAGTCATGCCGGCATACTCACGGCAGGTGATGACAACGCCCATCGAGCACGGCTCGATGCCGCAGATGCACTCGAAGCAGCCGCAGGAGGTCATCGGATCCTCGAGCAGGGAGTACAGCGTGACGTGCTCCAGCGCGCCGTGGGAGTATTCCGCAACGGCTTCATCGACGTCTTCGTACCGGCCGGTACGCTCGTCGACGCAGCGCTCCTTGGTGACGACCTGGCAGGGGCCCTGCGGGTCGAGCTCGTTGGTGGCCTTCGCGTCGAGCCAGGACACGGCGCCGCAGAGGCCGAGACGCTCCGGCGTGACGATGCAGACGTGGCTCGGGGAGAACGCCTGGCACATAATGCAGGAGTAGAAGACCGGCACGGACTCGTCGGTCATGGACTTCAGACGCTCGTCGCGCTTGTCGAAGATCTCGTTCGCGTGCTTGCGCAGCGCGGCGTTGGCCTCGTCGCCGACGACGATCTTGACCTGGCACTTGTCGACAACGGTGTCGAACTCGGACTTGATCTTCGCGTAGAGGACTTCGCCGATGTGGCGGAAGCGGAAACCGGCTTCGTAGTCGGCCTTGTTGATACGGACACGGATCATGTCGCGCTGGCCGGTGTGCATAAGACCTTCCACGCAGTTGAGGAACTGGTGAATCTTACGCTCAAAGACCGGCTCGAAGTCCGGCTGCATATTCTTGCCGGCAACCTCGACGGTGTAGCTCAGGGAGATCTTGGAGCCGCACTCCAGCTCATCCAGCTCGGGGCCTTCGACGATGATCTTGTGATCCTCGACCTCGGAGGCGTCCTTCGTGACAACCAGCTCGAAGCAGTCCTTGCGGGAGCCGTCGACTTCGATCTGCATGTCGCCCTTGCGGATGATCTCGCCTTCGAACGCGGAGGAGTAGGAGACCGGGATGTCGATCTTCGTGATCTTCAGCTTGATGCCGCGCGCCTCGATGGAGGTGTCGATCCAGTCCTTGGTGTCATCGTAGATGATCAGGGACTTCGGAACGGCCCACATATCGTCGTGGTCGTTGGTGATGACCGGGAAGCCGAGCTTGATCGCGCCGGCGCCGCAGGCGACGGTGATGTCGTTGACCGGTTTGTAGGCGTTGACGAACGCATTGAGGCGGTCGAAGGTGTACTTGTGGAAACCCTCTGCATCGCCCGGCTGGATGGCGCCGAAGATCATGGCGGCGCGCACGACGAGGGAGATGACATGGCCGACCGACCAGATCTCTTCGCCGACGGGGACGACACGGACGGGGAAGCCCATGGAAACGCCCGCCTCGACGGCCTGCTCGATGATGCCGCCGATCAGGAACACGAAAATACCGCGGGACTGATAGCCCTTGATGGTCTCGACCGCTTCCTCGGTGGAGGGAGCCGGGCCAATCATGACGACGAAGCCGGGGATGTCGCCGGTGACCAGCGGCACGCCGAGCTCACGGACTTCTGCGTCGGTGAAGTGGCCGTGGTAGTTGGTGCCTTCGTAAGGAGCGTCGGTCTTGACGTACTTACAGGCTTCGATCATCTCCGCGGCGATGGCGGTGCCGACGCCGGACTGGAAGATGGAGTTGGTGCGCGGCTCGCGCAGCATCATGGCCTTCACATCGGCCAGCGCGTCCTGCAGCTCACCGACGTTGGTGACCTTCTTGCCGATGTAGGCATAGATGCAGGCGAGGAAGTAGGCGGTGGAGGGCATGGTCAGCGCGGCGTCGCGGCCAACTTCTGCAGCGATCTTGTTGACTTCTTCTTCGGCCTTGGCGAACATCTCGTCGGAGCCGTTGAAGACTCTTTCAAACAATGTCTTCATTGTTGGTAATCATTCCTTTCAGTTTCGTTCTTGCGCGTCGATCCTGGCCTTGATGGCGCGGATCTCGTCCAGCGCCTCAGGGCTTTGGTCGTAGGGAGAAAGGCCTTTCCGGTCGGCGTCGATGACGTCGGAATTGTAGCTGATGAAGCCCAGCAGATCCTCTTCCGGGATGCGGGAGCGGATGAACTCGCGGTCGGAATCGTCGCGGATCTTGTTGGCCACGACGCGGACCTTCGTCACGCCGATGTCGGCTGCGAGCTGCTTGATGCGCTCGTAGGTCTGGACGCTCCGGGCGCCGGGTTCGATGACCACGATAAACTGATCCATCATGCTCGCCGTGCCGCGGCCCAGATGCTCGAGCCCGGCCTCCATGTCCATGATGACGACGTCGTCCTTGCGGAACGCGAGGCTCGTCAGGATGGCCTTGAGCATCACGTGCTCCGGGCAGACGCAGCCGCTTCCGCCGGTGTCGACCGTGCCCATCACGAGCAGCTTGACGCCGTTGATCTCCTTCGCCAGCTTATCCGGCAGATCCGAGACCTGCGGATTGAGCTTGTAGAACGAGTTCATATCGTTCGCGCCGGTGCGCTCCTTGGCGAGCTGCTTCATCTTGGAAACGGGGACGATGGAGTTAACCTCTTCCTCGGTCATGCCCAGCGCCAATCCGAGATTGGCGTCCGGGTCGACGTCGGCGGCCAGAACGGTGCGCCCTTCGTCGGCATAGAGCCGGGCCAGTGTGGAGGACAGCGTCGTCTTGCCGACGCCGCCTTTGCCGGTGATCGCTACTTTCATTGGAAAAACCTTCTAAACTCTAGTCGTAAGTAAAAATATCTTAGATACCCAGGGCTTTGCGCTTGTTCTCGATGGACTCGATCATGCGGTCGCCCAGCTTTTCGATGTCCTTTTCGACGACGAAGTTCGCCTCGACCCATTCCTTGCAGCCGGTCTCGCCCTGCAGGAGCTCGGTGATCTCAGAGGAGCCCTTGGAGTACGGATCGACACCGAGGTATGTCTCGATGCCGGTGGCGACGACGTAGTTGCCGATGGAGACGGCCTTCTCGGACATCCATTCCGGCGCGCAGCCGCACAGCGGGATCTGGGAGATGTTGATGCCCCAGTCCTTCGCGATGTCGGACGCGAGGATCATCATACGGGAAATATCGACGCAGGAGCCCATGTGCAGCACGGGCGGAATGCCGACCAGCTTGCAGACGCGCTTGAGGCCTTCGCCGCACATCTCGCCGGCGTCCGGATCCATCAGACCGGCCTTGGCCGCCGCCTGTGCGGAACAGCCGGAGACGATGACGATGATGTCGTTCTTGAGCAGCTTCTTCATCAGCTCAATGTGCGCGGTGTCGGGGCGGACCTTCGGGTTGTTGCAGCCGACCATCGCGACAGCGCCGCGCAGAACGCCGGACTTGACAACGTCGACCAGCGGCTTCGTGGTGCCGGTGATGTCGACATGGCTGTTCGTGACGCCGTCGAGCTCTTTCTTGATGGCTTCGACAGAGTAGCCGACGCGGGCCTTGGTCTTGAGCTGGGGAATGTTGACCAGCTCGGGCTTGCGGTTCTTGAAGTTTTCGACCGCCATCTTAATGATCGCCTTGGCGTTGTCCGCCGCGGTGGCCTCGTTGAACTCGATGAAGTCAGAGTCCGGCATCCGGGCGATCGGGGAGGTGGTGATGAACTTGGTGTGGAAGCACTTGGAGAGCGGGCCAAGCGCCGGGAAGATGCACTGCACGTCGACGACGATCGCTTCGCAGGCGCCCGTCAGCACGACGTTCTCCTGCTGCAGGAAGTTGCCGGCCATCGGGATGCCCTGACGCATGGCGACTTCGTTGCCGGTGCAGCAGACGCCGCAGATGTTGATGCCCTTCGCGCCGTTTTCCTTGGCGAGGGCGACCATCTCCGGATCCTGGGAGTACATGACGATCATCTCGGACAGGGACGGATCGTGGCCGTGAACCACAATGTTGACCATATCCTTTTCCATGACGCCGATGTTGGCGGTGGTGTCAACGGGCTTCGGCGTGCCGAACAGGATGTCGGAGAACTCGGTGCCCATCATGGAGCCGCCCCAGCCGTCGGACAGGCCCGCGCGCAGAGACTGCTTAATGAGCGCTTCGGGCAGGGAAGAACAGCCCATGTGCGTCATGTGCATCGACTGCGAGACCTCACGGTCGATCGCGCGCGGCTCGATGCCGGCCTTGTGCCAGAGCTCCTGGGTGTGCTCCGGTGTACGCTTGATGAAGCGCTGCACGCCGAACGGCTTGCCGTATTCCATCAGGCCGGTCTCGGCGACTTCGTGCGCCAGATCATAGAGGTCCTTGCCTTCGGTCTCGATGCCCCACTCGTGGGCGATCTTCAGGAGCTTTTCCGGATCCTTGACCTGGTAAGAGCCGCCATCCTTCGCCTGATACAGCGTGTGGCAGATCTGACGGCCATGGTCGGAGTGCGTGGCTGCGCCGCCCGCGGTGAAGCGCAGGTAGTTACGGCCAACGATGCCGTGTACGTCGCAGCCGCAGATGCCGCGCGGCGCCTTCGGCGTGATGCGGCAGGGGCCCATGGAGCAAATGCGGCAGCAGGTGCCGGCTTCGCCGAAGCCGCAGTGCGGCGTCTGATTTTTGACGCGCTGCTGCCAGGAATCTGCGCCGACCTTCTTGCCGGTTTCAAGCAATTCGTTCGTCGCTTCTTCCATCTGTTCAATAGTGATTAAGCGATCCCAATCCATCGATGATGTATCCTCCTAAAAAAGTTCTTTCGTGCCGAAGGGGGAGACCTCCGGCCTTGGAAATGGCTGGCTGCCCTTGGGAAGGACATACCAATATGGCGCACGCCGCGGCCTGAAACCGAAAACCGCGAAATACGCCGAATATAGGTTGATACTATTTTAACAACTCAAAAGTAGAATGTCAACTAAAAACGATCCAAAAGTATCGATTTATTTTGGTGAATTTGGTAAAACTGGTGAAAAATGTGCGAAAAACCCGAAGCTGTCAAAAAACAGCTCCGGGTCGGTGCCTTTCAGTTCGCGATATGAACATTTATATGCGGATATGTCATTTCAATGCTGGCTGCGTCAAACTCGCACTTGACCGCCTCCATCACATCATAATAGACGTCCATGTAATCCTTCGGCCGGATCCAGAGATACAGCACATACTCGATCGCGCTCTCGCCGTACCCGTTCACGCGCGCGATGGGCTGCATGTCCTGCATCCGCAGCGGATGCTCCGCCGCGCGCAGCAGCGCCGCCTTCACATCCTCGACCGGGGCATCGTAGGAGGCCGTGATCTTGTATTCCAGCCGCCGCTTGTCGCTCGCGGTGTAGTTCGTCACGGTCGAGCCGGTGATCTCGCTGTTCGGCACATGGACGAGCTGGTTGTTCAGCGTGAGGATGTCGGTGCAGATCGCGCCGATCTTCATCACCGTGCCGCTCACGCTGCCCATTTCGATGAAATGCCCGATCTGAAACGGTTTCGTCGTCAGCAGGATCACTGCGCTCGCCATATTCGAGAGCACATTCTGCAGCGCCAGCGACACGGCCAGGCCCGCCACGCTCAGCAGCGCCAGCAGGGAAGATGTGTCCACGCCCAGCGTCCCCGCGATCAGCATGATCGCCGTGAACAGCAGCACCAGCTTCACGATCGTCCGGATGAACGGATGCACCGCCTTGTCCAGCCGCGACCGGCCGAGCATCCGGTCGGTCGCCTTCAGGATCAGCTTGATGAGCACCCCGCAGACCACCAGCAAAATGGCCGCCGAGATCAGCTTCATCCATGAGAAGTTCCCGAAGATCTTCTGAAAAAAACCCACGGTCGAGGCCGTTCCATCCTCCAGCGCCGCGCCCACTGCGCTCGCCGCCTCGCTGACGGCCGCTGCCGCGTCCGGCGCATCATTCGTCAGAAACAGCATTTACGCGCCCTCCGTCGGATCCGGTTTTTCGTTTGCCTCGTCCGCCGCGTCCTCAGCCGGAGCCGTTTCTGCGTCGGATGCTTCGGCCTCGTCCTTCGGGGCCTCGAGCTTGCGGTTTTCTGCGTTCACATAGACCATGAACTCGTCGCCCGTGATCGTCTCTTTCTGGAGCAGATAGAGCGCGATCTCATCGAGCAGCGCCCGGTGCTCACGCAGCAGCGCCTTTGCCTGCTCGAAGCAGCTGGACAGCAGCTTCTGCACCTCCTGATCGACCTCGCTGGCCGTCGAGTCCGCGCAGTTCATCGTCGCCGCGCCGTCGAGATACTGGCTCTGCACGGTGGACAGGGCCATCAGCCCGAACTTTTCGCTCATGCCGTACTGCGTGACCATCTTGCGGGCCAGATCGGTCGCGCGCTCAATGTCGTTGGCCGCGCCGGTCGTCGAAATGCCGAACACGACCTGCTCCGCCGCCCGTCCGCCGAGCAGCGTCTGCAGCTCGACCAGCAGCTCTTCGCGGCTGGAGAGGAACTTTTCCTCCTCCGGCATCTGCATCGTATAGCCGAGCGCGCCGGACGTGTGCGGAACAATCGTAATCTTGGACACCGGCTGCGTGTGCTTCTGCAGCGCCGCGACCAGCGCGTGGCCGACCTCGTGGTAGGACACGATCCGCTTTTCCATGTCGGTCAGGACAGTGCCCTTCTTCTCGGTGCCCGCGATGACCGTCTCGAACGAGACGAGCAGATCCTGCTGATTGACAGTCTTCCGCCCGAGGCGCACCGCGCGCAGCGCCGCCTCGTTCACGAGGTTGGCCAGGTCCGCGCCGACCGCGCCGGCGGTCGCCTGTGCGATCTTGTGCAGGTCGACGTCCTCGGCCAGCTTGATATTCTTTGTGTGCACGCGCAGCGTCTGGTAGCGGCCCTGCAGATTCGGCCGGTCGACGATGATGCGCCGGTCAAATCGCCCCGCGCGCAGCAGCGCCTTGTCGAGGATCTCGGGGCGGTTCGTCGCCGCGAGGATCACAACGCCCTTGCTCGAGTCAAAGCCGTCGATCTCGGCCAGCAGCTGGTTGAGCGTCTGTTCGCGCTCGTCGTTGCCGCCGAATTTGGAATCACGGGTGCGGCCGATCGCGTCGATCTCATCGATGAAGATGATGGCCGGGGCGACCTTCGCCGCCTGCTGGAACAGGTCACGCACGCGGCTCGCGCCGACGCCGACGAACATCTCCACGAAGTCCGAACCGGAGATCGAGAAGAACGGCACATTTGCCTCACCGGCGACGGCCTTGGCCAGCAGCGTCTTGCCCGTGCCCGGAGGGCCGACGAGCAGCGCGCCCTTCGGCAGCTTCGCGCCAATGGCGGCGTATTTCTGCGGATTGTGCAAAAAGTCAATGATCTCGACGAGCGATTCCTTTGCCTCGTCCTCGCCGGCCACATCCGCGAACGTCACGCCGGTCTGCTTTTCCATATAGACCTTCGCCTTGCTCTCGCCGATCCCGCCGAGTCCGCCCATGCCGCCCATGCGCTTCGACATCGAGCGCATCAGCAGCGAGAACAGGCCGTACATGATGATCACCGGCAGCAGCCAGCTCACGATGAAGCTAACGACCGGGCTGGTCTCCTGCGGCAGCTCACGGTTGTACTTCACGCCCTTTTCGTCGAGCTTGTGCGTCAGCTCCGTCGTGTCCTGATTCGGGATCAGGCCCGTGTAATAGAGCTTCTTTGCCGCGCCGCTGCTGTCCGTGTCAGACTTTTTCGCGTATACCACGCGGTCGTCGCTCTGGAACTCCAGCTCGCTGATCTCACCGTTATCCAGCATCGTCAAAAACTCGTCGTACCGGACCTCGGTCAGATAGGACTTGGAGATCGACGTGTAGAGCGTGTTGATCAGCAGCGTCGCGATCAGCGCCGCCAGCACCAGAAACAGGATCCGCCGCCCCTTGACATCATTCTCATTGTTGTTATTGCCGTTGGGCCGCTGATCGTTCTTTTTGGGATCGTTGCTCATGGAGCCACCTTCCTTCCATCTCGTGGGAGCCTTGTTGTGCCTGTATCTTACCACACCGCGCCGTCCTTTACAAGAACAGGCAAAAAACAGAGCGTAAATTTTCTGTGAATTTCAGAAAGAATTAAGATCTGAATTTCCAAACTTTCCGGTTGTGCATCGCGCGCAAAGCTGTTATAATGTTATCCGGTATATTAGAACACTTGGGCGCTCCGCTGCACCTAAGGCCCCCTCTGCGGAGAGGGGGCTGTCAGCCGAATGACTGACTGGGGGAGTGGATATGCCGGAATTATAGAATTGTAACATCGGAGACACCACCTATGGAAGAACGGAAAAACAAAAACTATGACCGCCGCCCGCGCCAGCCGCGGCGCGACGCGCGCCCCGACCCTGAGACGGCGGAAAACCTGCTCGAAGGGCGCAACGCCCTGACCGAGGCGCTCGCGGCCGGCCGCGCCATCGACAAGGTCTATCTCGCCGAGGGCAATACCGACCGTGCGCTCGCGCGCCTCGCCGCGATGGCGAAGCAGGCCGGGGCCGTCGTCGTCGAGACCGACCGGCGCAAGCTCGATCAGCTCTCCGCCACCGGCGCGCACCAGGGCGTCATCGCCGTCGTCGCCGCGCACGACTATTCCTCCGTCGACGACATCTTCGCCCGCGCCGCGGAAAAAGGGGAGCCGCCGCTCATCGTCCTCTGCGACGAGCTGTCCGACCCGCATAACCTCGGCGCCATCATCCGCACCGCCGAATGCGCCGGGGCCCACGGCGTCATCATCCCCAAGCGCCGCAGCGTCGGCCTCACCGCCGTCGTCGGCAAGGCGTCCGCCGGTGCGCTGGAGTATATGCCCGTCGCCCGCGTTTCGAATCTGGTCAATACGATCAAAGAGCTGAAAGAACGCGGCGTCTGGGTCTGCGGTACCGCCGCCGACGGCGATACCTCGCTCTACCGCGCCGATCTCAAGGGCCCCACGGCCATCGTCATCGGCAGCGAGGGCGACGGCATGAGCCGCCTCGTCGCCGAGAGCTGCGACTATAAGGTCAGTATTCCCATGCGCGGCAGTATTTCATCCCTGAATGCATCCGCCGCCGCCGCAATACTATTGTATGAAGCCGTCCGCCAGCGCGCGGAGTAACGAACATCTGGAGTCCTGAACGTACATGAAGAAACAGAAGCCGCCCGCGCGGGAACCGGTACAACTGCATATTGACCCGACGCCCGCCGAGACGACGCCCGAATATACGCTCGAGGACATCATGAACGAATTCGGCGGCTGGACGAAGCGCGAACCAGGACCCGCTGCTGTGCCGGAAGCGCCGGAGCCGCCCGAACCGGTGAAACCGGAAGAAACGCCTGCGCCGGAAGCGTCCGAAACGCCGGAGCCTGCACCGAAAGAGACCGAAACGGTCCGCCCAGCGGAGCCCGCCCCGAAGGAGGACAAGCAGCCCGACCTTTCGGCGCAGACGATGCGCTTCGCGCCCGTCACGGCGGAGCCGCCAAAGCCCGAGCAGCCCACGATCTGGACCTATAAGGGCGAGCCGACGCCGGCAGCGCCGGACGTCCGCGTCCGCCTCTCGAAGGACGAGCTGCGCGAACGGCAGCGCCAGAAAAAGCTGGAGCGCCAGCACCAGAAGCAGGAAAAGCGCCGCGCCAGAAGGCAGGAGCAGCCGGAGCGGACATTCTCCTCGCCGGAGGAGGCGTACTCGTTCTACTGCAAGCCCGATTCGCTGCGCCTGCGGCTGCTGCTCTGCTGTCTGCTGACGCTCGCGTCCGCGGTGCTGCTCGTGCTCACCGCGGGGATATTTGCATCGCCCACAGCGCATACGGCCCTCTTCTCCGCGCTGATGCTCATTTTTATGATCCTGCAGGCCATCCTCTGCCTCGATGTCCTCGCAGAGGGCTTTTTCGGGATCATCCGCCTGAAATTTGACCTGAACAGTCTGCTCCTGCTGATGGTGCTGGTCTGTGCGGCGGATGCGGTCTTCGCGCCGCTGGGCGGGCGCATCCCGTTCTGCGCGGTCGTCTCCGTGGAGCTGACCGTTGGCCTCTGGAGCCGCCTGCTCTTAAAATCTGCCAAATACCGCACGATGAAGGCCGTCTGCAGCATGCCGACGCCCACCGGCGCCGTCCGCAAAGGATCCGCCTGGCACAATACCGACTGCATCTTCCGCGCCCCGGGCGACCGCGCGGCCTTCACCGCGCAGCTCGAAATGCCGGACGCCGCAAAGCGCTGCGCGCGCATCTATGCGCCCACGCTCGCGCTGCTGACGCTGGCGCTTTCCGTGCTGGCCGCGCTCCGCAGCGAGCATAATTTCCTCTGGGCCTGGTCGGCCATGCTGCTGGCCGCGTTCCCGTCCGGCCTGTTCCTCAGCTATGCCCGTACCTTCCAGCGGCAGTCCGCCCGCCTCTACCGCTACGGCGCGGCCCTCTCGGGCTGGACCGGCGCGCGCATGCTGAGCGGCGAGTGCGCCGTGACCATCACCGATCAGGACCTCTTCCCGGCGGGCAATGTCACGCTCAACGGCATGAAGATCTATTCCGACCGGTCCGTCAGCCAGATCATCGGCTTCGCCTCCGCCGTCGTGCAGACGGCGGGCAGCGGCCTTGTCCCGCTGTTCGACGAGATGATGCACAGCCAGAACGGCCGCCATTACCGCGTCGATACCTTCCGACGCTACGAGGGCGGGGGACTGGGCGCGGAGATCCAGGGCGACGTCATCCTCATGGGCTCCATCGGCTTCATGAAGCTGATGAAGGTCCGCATGCCGGAGGGCACGCGGCTGAAGCAGGCCGTGTACCTGTCGGTCAACGGCGATTTAGCGGCAGTCTTTGCGCTGAACTACGCGCCCGCAGCCGGTATCCGCAGTGGGCTGAACGCCGCGGTGCACGCCTCCGGCCTGCTGCCGCTGCTGGCCACGCGCGATTTCATGATCACGCCGCAGTTTCTGAAGCTCCGCTATAAGATCGCGCCGGACCGCGTCGAATTCCCGACCGTGGAGGAGCGGGCCCAGCTCTCCGAGCCGAACGCCGGCCTCGGCGGGATGCAGGGCGCGCTGCTCGCGCGCGACTGGCAGGTGCGTGCCTTCGACGCGCGCGGGGGACAGTCCCTGTTCTTCGATGACGTCGCCGGCGTCGATGTTCACGTCGACGATAACCCCGAGACCCTTGCACAAGCGATCGTCGAGGCCAGCCCGGACCTCGTCGTCGTGTCTCCTGGCATTCCCGCACACCACCCGGTCTTCTCGGCCTGCGAGGCCGCCGGCA